>Ga0194123_10003300_pt1 | contig 19586 bp, 20 predicted proteins | sample TA2MahsurfametaG_5_FD_155479 | JGI IMG/M metagenome (GOLD analysis project Ga0194123, IMG submission 155479) | Freshwater microbial communities from Lake Tanganyika, Tanzania - TA2015023 Mahale A surface | ecosystem: Environmental > Aquatic > Freshwater > Lake | place: Tanzania: Lake Tanganyika... | reverse complement strand
GTTGTCATCATCACCCAATCGACCAAATACTGTTACTTCAGCTCCAAGAGCTTGTAAATTCAATACTACGTTGCCAGCACCTCCAGGCAATGCATGCTGATTTTCCACAAGTAAAACTGGCACTGGAGCTTCCGGAGAAATCCTGTCTGCTTTCCCAGTAATGTAGACATCCAATATCAAATCGCCGATCACAAGCGCTTTGATAGGTTTAAGATGTCCAAACACGCCAACTACCATCTACTATAGTCCCCTGTTGGATCTCTTTTATCGAGATAATTGCACACATAATCTTCAACAGATTTTTCAATCGGTGTGAATTGCCAAGGTTTTAAACCTTCTTTTTTTCTTGCAGCATGGTATTTTGTCATATCAGCTGCAGTATAGTTTTGGTAGCTTTTCTTAAGCGATTCCGGCATATCAACATAATGGATTTTAGGATCCATTTTCATCGCTTTGAAAATAGAGTGCATAAGCTGATTCCAGCTTACAGGTTTCGATGTGCCGATGTTGTATACACCTTTAAGACCATTTGTCAAAAACTCAACAGTCATCTCCACCACATCTTTAACATAGATAAAATCTCGCATCTGCTCACCATCTTTGTAAGCCGAGGATGTAGATTTAAAGAGCTCAACATATCCTTTTTCTTTGATTTGATTGTAGCCATGGTAGACCATCGAAGCCATTTTGCCTTTATGATACTCATTTGGTCCAAAAACATTGAAATATTTCAAGCATACGATTTGATCTAGGACGTTTTGTTGTAGCGCCCATAAATCAAACATGTGCTTAGAAAAGCCGTAAATGTTCATAGGCATCAGACCAATTAACCCTTCATGGTCATCACTAAACCCTCTAAGACCATCGCCATAGGTTGCAGCAGATGAGGCTGCGATAAAAGGGATGGAATTTTTTAGAGCAAATTCTGCGAGCATGATCGAAAAGCGGTAATTGTTTTCGTAAAAATGGGCGCCGCTAAGCTCTGTCGTATCGCTTGTTGCCCCTAGATGAAGAATACCCTCTAGATCGCTCTCTCTACCTTCAAGCCAGCCTTTTAACTCTCTCGAAGAAATGCACTCGATAAAACCTTTTTGGCGTAGATTTTTCCATTTGCCTGCTGCATCGAAATCATCAACTAAGACAAGATTTTTATATCCTTTGTTGTTGAAATGTCTTACAACACAAGAGCCGATAAATCCTAATGCTCCGGTAACTAATATAAATTGGTCTTTGTACAAACTTTTCATAGCGAATATCTCCGATGATAAGCTTCAGTATATACAAGATAGTATTCAAAGATCCAGATCAAACTCATACCTTGATTACAGATCTTCAAATCTACAAAGCGACTGATCTTTTTAAAAGTCTAGTATCTTAAGTGGAGAGTACTTTTTTAGTGATTGTTTGTAAAACCCCTTTTTCATTTTTGATCATACTCTGATCAAACTAAATAGGTTTTAATCGAGGGGCTATACCAACCATCTTGATCTTTTTTGATCTGTTCACATGCAATGAACATGCAACTTTCAGGAAGATCTTGCGACCTTTTATGTTTTGCCCAAAACGCGCTGCCGCTACCGGTCATGATTACCTGGGAAAAGACTTTTTTAAGATCCTTATAGACCACTTCTAAAAGTGGATTCAATCGAAAAGCTGCGGGCATCAAATCATTTACAGGCTCTAGCGTATTCGATAAAGCATCTTCAAGTAAATCGCGAGGATCTTTGCTACTCATCTCGTTTTCCTTGCAAATGCTGTAAATTTTAGCAGTAGAACATGCCATAAGATGAGGTAAAGCTACCCAAAATGTCTCGCTGCTTGTGAAATGTACATTCTCAACCACATCCCCTCTTCCTGTGCAATATGCAGCTCCTGAAGAGAAAAAGAAGGCAACATCTGAGCCCAGTAAAGCGCCCATACGTCGAAGCTCATCGATAGAAAAAGGGTTGCCAAAGAGACTATTTAATCCAAAAAGAGTCGTTGCCGCATTCGAACTGCCGCCACCTAAGCCAGATTCAAAAGGAATCTGTTTATCTAGATGGATTTTAACGGGTGCATGATTGCCGAGTCGATCTCTAAATAGATCCAAAGCGCGAATGACGAGATTCGTTGAATCTTGTTTTAAGCGAGGATGGTTGGATGTAAATTGATCTTGATCAGAAAATTCAATGTCTAGGTAATCGCCAAAATCTAAGGCAATATAGAGGGAGGCTATCTCATGATAGCCATCCCCCCTTTTCGCAAGAGTGCGAAAAAAGATGTTCACCTTAGCAGGAGAGAACCATCTCATTCTTGAGCTGGTGTCTCTTCTTGTGAAGCTTCTTCTGCTTGAACTTCTTGTTTTTGTTCTTTAGCAGCTACATGGATCACTCTATCTGGAAGAACTTCTACTTGAACAAAAGCGATAACGCCTTCTTTCAAACGAACTTCCACTTTGTGTACTCCAAGCTTTTTGATTGCATGTGGAAGCATAACATCTCTTCTTTCGATTTGATATCCGTGCTCTACAAGCATCTTAGCTACATCTAGAGAACTTACAGATCCATACATATGACCTGCGATATCCACTTTTGTAACCGTCTTAAGAACAACATCTTTAAGTTCTACAGCAAGTTTTTCAGCTTCTACTTTATCTGAAGCTGCAACTTTAGCTCTTTCTTCTTGCAATTTGACTTGGATACGATAAGCTTTCGCTGAAACTATATCTGCATGTCCAAAAGGAAGAAGAAAATTGCGTGCAAATCCTGCTCTTACAGATGCAATTTCACCCATTCTACCAACATTTCTCACATCTTTGAGAAGTAGCACTTTCGTTTTTTTCTGCATGATCTTCCTCTCTTATTCGTTGGATACAAAGGGGAGCAATGCCATGTGTCTTGCTCTTTTAATCGCTACTGTCAATAAACGTTGACTTTGGCAACTTACCCCTGTGATTCTTCTTGGTAAAATTTTTCCTCTCTCTGTGATGAATTTAGAGAGAAGGTCAATGTCTTTATAATCAATGGAAGTGATTCCGGAAGAGGCAAGAGGACATCTTTTCTTTCCCATCTTACGTCCACCCATGTCTGCGATAATTCTTCTGTTCATAGTCCTATACCTCTACAAGCGGTTTAAATGTAAATTCATTACTTTCAGGTACAGCATTTTCTTCGATCTGTAGAGTGAAGAAACGGACCAAATCTTCATGAAGATTGTATTCATTCCACATTTCACGAACGGTGTCGGAATACGCAGAGAAGTAAACGATAAAATAGTGTCCCTCGCGAGCACCTTTGATCTCATACTTAAGCTTTTTTCTTCCCCAATCGATCACTTTATGCACTTCACCTTCTAAAGAGGTAATGAGTGAGGTGATCTTTTCCATCGCCTTTTGTCTAGCCTCATCACTGAGGGTCGCGCGAATGATGTACATCCCTTCGTAGGTATGTTTATTTCTTCGTCTAACCATTCTTTTGTTCTCCCATACCAACTTCTATTGAGTTGGCATATTGCAATGTTTTCTCTGTTCCTAGCTCTAAAACTTTACCTAAAATCAACACCGCTTTTTCCAGAAGATCAGGCAGTAGTTCCTTTTCTTCTTTTCGGTAGTTATCGAGCACGTAATCTTTTAGCTCTATGCGAGAATCTTGTCCGATTCCCACTCGCAGTCTTGAATATTCTTTCGAACCCAAACACTGCTCTATATTTTTTAGGCCGTTGTGGCCCCCTGCCGAGCCTTCCAGCCTAAGCCGAAAGCGCTTGAAAGGGATGTAAATGTCATCTGTTACTACAAGGACGTTTTGTAGCGGCACTTTGTAGTAATCCATCGTCTTTTTTACCGATTGACCAGACAAATTCATGTACGTCATCGGTTTTAGCAAAAGGAGCTCTCCATCTTTGGCAATTTCTCCTTCAAGAGAGGGGACAAAACGAAACGTGCAACCCCTTTTTTTTGCTAAGGCTTCCAGAACCTGAAAGCCTATATTGTGTCTTGTATCTTTGTACTTGTCTCCCGGATTTCCCAGTCCAACAATTAGATACATCATGCTTACTTCGCTACTGAAACAAGTACGTTATCTTGTTTTGTAATCACGCGTAGATCAGCGGAAATAGACAAATCGCGAACGCGTCTTACTTCACCAAGACCTACTGATTGCATGTCTAAGTGGAACGCTTCTGGCAATTGATTTGCTTGGCAAGTAACACGAACTGCTCTTTTAATGAACTTAAGCTGTCCGCCGAGCTTCATTCCCGGGCACTGATCTTGGTTGATGCAAACAACAGGAACGTTCACAGACACCAATTTATGATCTTCAACTTCTTGAAGGTCGAGGTGCAAAATTGCGTATGTAACAGGGTGGTATTGGATCTGTTTTACAATAGCTTTGCTCTTTTTTCCATCCAATTCGATTTCGAAAACTTTAGTAGCAAGGCCCCCTTTTGAAATGGAGCGTAAATGTGTTTCAAGTTCAACTCCACCGATAGTAACAGACAGGCTAACACCTTTGTTGAGAGTGTAAAGCACGCCTGGAATGTCTTTAAGGTGGCGAATTTGTTTTAAAGAACTTTTTTTTCCTAAAGCACGTGTTGTAAGCGTAAGTTTCATAACTTCCCTTCGATTAAATTAACTCGTGAAAATAGCCCAGAGACACAAGAGTTGTGTCTAAATAGAGAAATGTCACGAGATAGAAATCTTAATAATTATGGACAACCCCTATGGGGCGTCTATCTCATTTTATATAGTGTTTTACTCGGATGTAGAGTCCCGCGTAAAACTAGTAAACTGGGGTGGAAGGATTCGAACCTCCGGATGTCGGTACCAAAAACCGATGCCTTACCACTTGGCGACACCCCAAAAATTAACAAGCAACAGCGTACAACAAAGTAACCTTTTTTTGCAATCCCTTATCGATTAAATTTTATCTTTTTTGAAAATATAGGCTATTTTCCCTCTTCTCCCCCACGCTTGAAGAAATTCTTCTACCTCATAAAGCACCTCTGTATCGCTGTCAGGATAGAACGCGGGATCCATGCAATAAACCATTTTTTTTCTAGCGTCATACCCTTTCACTACAAGCAAATGACCACTTCTATAAGGCAGCGCGCTATCTTTTAAAGGACCTTTCACACTAACCACAACGGGCCTTTGATCATGAATATGACTGAAAAGCTCATTCAATCCACTCAGCCTACATACATAGCAAAACCAAGAAGAGCCTAGCCGATGCGATGCTTCTGCAACATTCAAAACCCAATTGCCATAAATATCAAATTTTTGATCTTTTGCTTTTTCTGCAAATTCTGCTGGATCTACTCTGCTATTGCCTAAAAGATAATTGATGACACAAGCAGTCGATGTGGGTGAGCATAAATCAGATTTTCTTCTGTGATCTAAGCTAAATTGCGATATACCCTCTACATCTAGATTGATATCATCCGCCTCAAATTCACTTGAGGATTCAGCTTGATTTATAAAAACATGTAGAGAGGAAAAATTTTGCAATAAAGCCCCTTCTACCGCTTCGATTTTAACCTTGAAACCTCTACCTTTTTTACCCTTTTTAAGATTCAACACATCTTGATCCATGACAATGTAATCATTTTTTTCATCTGAACCTTTTTGCTCATCTTTACCCCACACACCGTAAAGGACCCAAGAAGACCAATCTTCTAAAAGTACACTGACATAGATGTGGTAGCTTCCGCAATCAGGCCGTTTGGCATTCCAACTCAAAATGAGCTCGTCAAATAGCTCTACTTCACTTTCTAGCCATTCATTAGAAATATCTTTGCAATGAAACATCTTTGCCTCTAAAAAGCCCCCAAAAATCAACAATAAAGAGAGAATCGCTAAATGCATAATTTTTCCTTTTTTAAAGAATAAATAAAAGTTTGATAAATATTCAATATGTCCGTTATTCTTTAGTCCTTCTAAAGGAGGTAACCATGTGCTTAACATGTTGGGATGCAGATAAAAGAGAAGATAAAATTCGTATGTACGGACCAGACGCATGTCTTGGTGATGACATGCTTACAATGTCTCTTTCTTCCATGAAATCAGAGCTAACTGAAGAGTGGGTTGAAACTCGCAAGACAAATTTCCGAATCATAAAGGGAGCGATCACAGATTTTTCAGGTGATCAAATCTCTTGGAATGCAGAAGACCCTAAAACAAAAAAAACTTCTACACTCCACGTGCAATTTGTTTGAGATTATTTCCCTTTTATGGTTTATGTAAGCCATATCAAGGAAGTAGTTCATGAGAATAGTACACATTGCCTCTGAACTTGCCCCTGTTGCTAAAGCGGGTGGTTTGGGAGACGTTATACACGGATTAGCCAAACAACAAAAGCAGCAAGGGCATCACGTCGAGATCATTTTACCTCGCTACGACATCATCCAATTTGAAGCGTTTGACACTCTGAAAGTCTCTATGAGAGATTTGTGGTCCTATGAGAACTCCACTCAAATCCACAATTCTGTTTGGTCTGCAACCATTGAAGGGGTAACAACGCATCTCATCGAACCTCATCACACAAGTTACTACTTCAATCGCGGAAAAATTTACGGCGAAGCTGACGACATCTCTAGATTTATCTATTTTAGCAAAACAGCACTTGAATTTTTGCTAAAATCAAAAAAGCACCCTGATATCATCCACATCCATGACTGGCCGACATCTATCGTGGCTCCCCTTGCAAAAGAAATCTACAAAAAACTTGGACTTCAAGTAGGAGCTATTGTTTTAACCATACACAATCTTGAACATCAAGGTAAATGCCTTGCAAAAGATCTATCCAAAATAGGCTTGCGCGGAGATGACTTTCTTACAGAAACCTCAATGCAAGATCCAAGCGACCCTACTTTAATCAACTTGCTTAAAGGCGGCATAGAATACAGCGACATCGTAACAACCGTTTCTCCTAGGTATGCAGAAGAAATCAAAACGCCTTTAGGGGGAGGCAATCTATACCAAACAATCCAAAGACATGAAAAAAAGATCATCGGCATCCTCAATGGCATAGAAACTGAATTTTGGAATCCCGCAAATGACCACCACCTGATCCGTAATTACAATCCCCGATCCCATCAAATTCGCCATGTGATCAAGGCAAAAAAGCAGAGCAAAGAGATCTTGTTAAAAAAACTCAAACTCAGCGAACCTCAAGGCCCACTTATCTGTTGTATTACACGCTTAGTGAACCAAAAATCACCCGAGCTAATTAAGGAAGCTATTTTATACACACTAGAAAAAAAGGGTCAGTTCATTCTTCTTGGATCAGCTCCAGATAAAGAGATTGAAAAAGAATTTCTCAAACTCAAAAACAACCCTCAGCTAGAATCTAGCGCTTTTATCCAACTTTCTTTTGATGAAACTTTTGCACATCAAATTTATGCTGCTTCTGATGCGATCATCGTCCCCTCTTTATATGAGCCTTGCGGACTTACCCAAATGATCAGCATGAGATACGGAACTGTTCCTATTGTAAGAAAAACTGGGGGACTTGCCGATACAGTTTTTGATATCGATCTTTCTGATAAACCTGTAGAGCAGCGAACTGGATTTTCTTTTGATTTTCCTGATACAAAAGGTGTCCACTGGGTCCTTGATCGCGTTTTTGATTGTTACGAAAACGACCAAAAAAAATGGCAGACCATTGTTCAAAACGGCTTCAATATAGACGTGAGTTGGAAACACTCAGCCAAAGAGTATGAAAAAGCCTATTATTCCGCTCTTCGCCTTTAAATATATTTTTGCAGTCAGAAAGATCTGAATCTAGAGAAGCTCCATCAAACTGAGCTTCTCTAAACAGATTAAGGCTGTGAAACAAATGCTATACGGATAGCGGATCTGTGCACGTAGATATACTCTATTCCGGAAAATAGCGTGTAGAGCGCTGTGAGCAAGACAACATAAAAGCTAGCGTTTCTCAAGGCTTCTAGATCTATCAGTCCCATAGAGTATGGAATCATTAAAATTAAAATCATAAAAATTGCAACAGCTTGTAGCACAGCTTTTACTTTACCGCTCCATCTTGCTGCTAACGCTGTACCGCTGAGTGCGCAAAGAGTTCTTAAGGTGCTAATCACGGCGTCGCGAAAGACAAAAATCAAGACAAGGAGTAAAGGTAGTTTTACAATTCCTTGGGTAAAGGTAAGAAGGATCGATAGCCTTACAATACTGTCAGCCATAGGATCGAGCACTTTTCCAAGATTTGTTACCTGTTTAGATCTTCTTGCTACTACACCATCGAAAATGTCTGATAGCTCGCAAAGCAGCAAAATGCCAAGCAGAACATAGGGCATTGCCACTAAAGACAATCCCATTTGAGGATAAAATAAATAAACGACTAAAAAAACTGGTAATAATGCTACACGAGCTAATGTCAAAAATAGGGCAAATTTCAAAATGGCACCTGAGTAACTTCTTTTACTTATATCTATCATACATGAAGCTAGTTTTCTTTTGTTGTAAAAAAATTGATGCGGGGGTACACTTCCTTGTCATATGTTGACTTTTCAAGAAATACTTTCCACCCTTTTTGATTTTTGGTCAAAAAAAGGGGCTATATACCAGCAAGGATACGACGTCGAAAAAGGGGCGGGTACCTTTAATATAGACACTTTCTTCAGGGTTTTAGGACCAGAGCCCTACTCAGTGGTGAATGCAGAACTCTGCAGACGCCCATCTGATGGACGCTATGGAGAAAATCCGAACAGATTGCAAAAATTTCACCAATTGCAAGTCATCATCAAACCTTCGCCAAAAGAAATTTTTAACTACTACCTACAGTCCTTAGAAGCGATCGGACTGCGTTTAAGCGAGCACGATATTCGCTTTGTTCACGACGACTGGGAAGCGCCAACTCAAGGTGCATCGGGAGTGGGCTGGGAAGTTTGGTGCGATGGTATGGAAATTACCCAATTTACCTACTTTCAAACCATGGCAGGATTCGAACTTGAGCCTATTTCAGTAGAATTGGCTTACGGGGTCGAACGACTTGCTATGTTTTTACAAAACAAGAAAAATATTTACGAAGTAGCCTTTAACGACAAACTCTCTTACGGAGAAATCTACCTACAAGGCGAAAAAGAGTGGAGCCGCTACAATTACGAAGAAGCAAACATAGCGATGCTCGAAAGACACTTCAACGACTTTGAACAAGAAGCCCTTCTTCTTACCGGTAAATCGATGCCTATGCCGGCATATGATTACATTCTTAAGGCTTCTCATACGTTCAATATGCTTGAAGCTAGAGGTTCTATCTCTGTTACTGAAAGAACAAGATACATCCATAGAATTAGACACCTCTCTTGCGAAGTAGCTAAAGCTTATGTAGAAGAGCGTAGAAAATTAGGTTTCCCTTTACTCAAACATGTAAAAGAAGAATCCAAACAAGATACAAATTCTATCAATTACAACTTCTCCTACAATCCTGATAAGAAAGAAGACTGTCTTATCGAGATCGGTAGTGAAGATCTTCCTGATTCCTACATCACAGGCGCAATTTTATCCTTTGAAAGAGGCATACGAAATCTACTTAGCCAGCATCAATTATCGTTTGAAGAAATCCAAACCTTTTCAACTCCTCGCCGCCTAACAGTTTTGATCAAAAAACTTTCCGAAGGGAGCCCAGATAGCATTGCACAGAAAAAAGGGCCTCCAGTTTCGATTGCCTTTGATCAAGAAGGCCTACCTACTAAAGCCGCCATGGGATTTTTTTCATCCATAGGCATGCCTCCTCTTAGCTTAGCTGCTATCGAAAAAGGGCAGGCCAAAGATGTTTCTATACGCGACGGAGAATACCTTTACGCGAATATCGCGACTAAAGGGGAATCAACGATTGCTATCTTAGGCAAAGCCCTAGAATCCATCATCTCTGAAATCCGCTTCCCGAAGAAGATGCACTGGGAAGGTGGATTGCTTTACGCAAGACCCATACGCTGGATCACTGCCCTTTTTGGCAAAGAAGTGATCCCTGTAAAAATGGGCTCAATCACATCTAGCAACGTAACTTATGGACACCGCCAAAGAAGCGGCAAAGCGATTGAAATCAAGCATCCTAAAGAGTATGTAGAAAAACTCAAAAAAGGATACGTAATAGCAGATACGCTAGAAAGAAAGATCTTCATCAACTCCCAGCTGACGGAAATTGAAAAAGAATACGACTGCCATGCTTTAAAGCGTGACGTTGTGCTTAATCAAGTGGTATATCTTAGCGAATACCCGACTCTTGCAATTTATGAGTTTGATAAAAAATTCCTCCCACTCCCTCCTGAAGTATTGATGTCAGAGATGGTGCACCATCAAAGGCTCTTTCCATGCAGCGACAAAAGTGGAAGACTTTCTAACCACTTTATTGCAACGCTTGATCGTGATCCAACGCAAATGATCTTGGAAAATAATAAGGCTGTTCTTACTGCAAGGCTTTCTGACGGAACATTCACTTATGAACAAGACATACGCTTCAAATTAGACGATTTCAATAAGCGCTTGGAGAATGTCATTTTCCAGCAAGCTCTTGGTTCTGTTTACGACAAAGTGCAAAGAATCAAAAAGCATGCTGAAATTTTAAGACACTATTTCCCCTCTCATGTTAATGAAACGACTTTAGCAAGAGCCGCAGAGGTGTGCAAAGCAGATCTAGCATCGAGCATGGTTTCTGAATTCCCTGAATTGCAGGGCATTATAGGAAATTACTACGCCGTGTACCATGGCGAATCCATGGATGTTGCTAAAGCGATCGAAGAGCATTGGATGCCTACTTGCGAAAATGGAGCTCTGCCAAGCAGCTCTTATGGCCAAATTCTCAGTATTGCTGATAAGCTAGACAATATTATCGGCTACTATCTGATTGGAATCAGACCATCCTCTTCTAAAGACCCTTATGCCTTAAGAAGAGCGACGCTAGGAATCCTTAAAATTTTGATTGAGAAAAAAACATCTCTTCCTCTTTCTAGCATTATAGAAAAACTCATCCATAATTTTGACAAGGGATTACAAGCAAAGCATCCCCACGTTGCTAATGAAATTGAACAGTTCTTTGAAAGCCGTTTAAAAACCGCTCTTTTAGAATATGATTTCGAAAAACAAGAGATCGAAGCTACGATTTCTGAGGGGTGTTACGATCCTTTTGACCAGTTCTGTAAAGTGCAGGCGCTAAATCAATATCGAGCACAGCACAAAGAATTTGACCTTCTCAAAGAAGTGTATAAAAGAGCAAAAGGACAAACAGAAAACCAGGCAACAAAATCTTTTGAAGAGCGTTTACTTTCTTTAGACGAAGAAAAAGAGCTCTACAAAGAACTCTCTTTTAGAAAGAAAGCTGTTGCTGAAGCGTTAGTGAATAAGGCCTATATTGAAGTGTTCGATCATTTTGCTAAATTACAAAATCCTCTTAGCAATTTCTTCGAAAAGGTAAAAGTTCTTGATGAAAACCAAACACTTCGAAACAACAGAATTGCTCTACTACAAGAAGTATTAGCTCTATTTCAGGGCTTCCTTGATTTCAGTAAACTCTAAATTGCGGCTAAAGTGAACATCAGCTAGTGCCGCAATTTTTTGCTCTTCAGAGACACGATCTGATTTTCTTTTAAGCCACTCTTCCCTTTTTTGAAAAAGAATTGCATCATCTATGTCATCTTTTTTAGGACTAAAAATATTAGCGCTGATATTTGATCTGTTTTCTGACCCACTTTTAGAAAAACTGCATCTTCTCAATTTCAAATTTTCTTCTTCACTTTCGATTTCTTTAAAGCCGTAAAAATGGCTTTCTCTTCCGGAAGAACTCTTTGCTGTTTTACCTGTTGAGAGTTCGCTATCTGTTTGATCTACAACATCGGTGTTGATCGTAAGCAGAGAAGAACTGGTATTTGTTATCATAATCGACCTTTTTTTATTGTAGCGTAGGGAGTATACCTGAGAAGATCTTTTCTTTTAAAGCTTATTGATCACGAAAAATATTTATTCATTATGAATTATAAATTTTTATTATGGTTATAATCGGCATTGATTTTTATTAAATTTGCAAATAAAATCTCTGGTAAATTTAAAAATTTTTGAGGTTTTAATAATGAGTGCGATTCCAGCATCCGTTGCTACTGCAACAACAACCATAGGGACTCTTCCTGATTCTCTGGCAAATATCCATATCGTAGCAGAATCAACAGGCAAAAGAGTGATTTCTTCTTCGCCTTCATCACATCTAGATATTCTATACTTTTGCAAGCTCTTTACGGAAATGGCGGAGATCAATAGAAAAAATATTTTTATTTTACAAACTCCCGGTAAAACCCTTTGTTCTCTAGAGGTCGCAGTTTTCAGCGCTGATAAAATCTCTTACCCTCCCATGATCTTTATCGCAAGAACCTCTGTGATGATCGAAGACATGGTCTCATTAAAAAATTTGATCAAACGCCCCTTCTTTATTTCTGCTGATACTGTCTTAGAGTTAAGAGCTGAAGAAACGCTAGCGCGTAGAATCAAACGAGCAAGAGAAGCTGATCTACTTACATTAAACCTTGCCGAACACAACGCTTTTAGAGATGTTGATCCTTCTACATTTAGTGAAGAGGAAAATTACTCTATTCTTGAATATCTAGCCGAAACGCATTATACACCTACTCTTGTCGACACTAAGACAAAGGCAAAAGGAAGCGGGCTAGACATAGCTGTTATCAATGAAGATCTTAATTACTTAGACTCTCAGTACTGCTTTGAAACACTCTCTTCCCAAAGAAATCTTTCGTTTGCCTATGGAAAACAAAATTCATCAACATCTTATAGCAAATTCTACATCTATACTAAAACAGGCAGCTTTTTAGAATCTGAACATAAAGAAGATGAAGTATTAGAGATAGCTAAAAAAGAAGTTTTTCTCGATAACAATATCTTTTTCAAATTAGACGCTATGCTCTCAAACACAAGAAGAGTATTGCAAATGCAAGTAGACCATGTCTTTGAAGAAGATTTTTTACCTTTGAATCGCTTATCCAAAATATTTAGAAAAGCGATCAATGAAAACCACACGCTTTCTCACTGTCAAATCTTTACGAGCGAAAAAAATCAAACTAAATCTACCATTTCTAAGTTATTAGGATAGTCGTTAAGGATCTCTTTTTTAGCGTCTTAAAAAAGAGATCCATTTTTTTTAAAATCGTAGAGATATAAAGAGCTTCTATAAAGATCTGCTACATCCATTTTTTTAGTGTATTGACTTGCGAGCTGAAACGTGTTACTCAACACAACAGAGCCTTGAAACTGAGCACAATCAAGACTTCTAGTTCCTTTCGAAAAAAGAAATAAATAGATCCATCCTTGTTTAAGCTTTTCGCCGCGAAAATCTTTCTTGAAGATGGTGATGTTTTTATACCTTCTGCAGAGCAGCTTTGAGATCCAAAAAGGGAAAAAAGAGAGCTCATAGCCGATGATTTCTGCTTGAGGGTATTGACTTGCAAAAAAAATAAGCATGGTTCCAAAGCCACTTCCTAAATCGTATATTCTACCTTTATAATTTCTAGGGAATAGATCCTTAATGGCTTTAGATACTTTTTTTGATGTAGGCATAGGAGATATGCCTATTCGCAGCGATGAATAAACGATAGAAAAACAAAAAATTAAGGCAAAAATTAAGAAGATGGCCATGCTGATACTACGGGCGGGAGCTTCTTCAAATCATCAAAAGCCTTAGCTAGCATCAAAATCTCTTCTTCTGTAAGTCCGCCAGCTTGAATTTTCGATTTGATCTCTTCCCGTCTTTTCATCCAATTTCTTTCTAAAATCTTTTTTATTGTATCTTTTGTTGATTCTTTGGCTCTTTCTATCGAGATCTTTTTCTGCAAAATATCTGCCAAAAATAACTGCTGCTCAGCATTTTCTACTCGAGAGACTAAGGGAATCAGATCAATATTTTGCTGTTCGGCATATTGCTCTAAAATCGTTTCATATACTTTTGCGCAGATCGGCACGAAAAAATCTTCGCTGGTAATATGTTGTTTTACAAATACAAAAATATCAGGATAGAGAGGTCCTGCTAATATCATGAGCCTTAGTAAATCTGTCTCTAGAATCCGATCTGGATCAAAAGTGGTTTGAGATACGCTTAAAGAGCGCTTAATAGTAACTTCTTCCACATTCGCTATCCCTTTATCTACCATGGAATCTGGTATTTGCATCTCTCTTGCTAGTTTTTTTAGTCCCTCGTGCACCATTAAAGGGTGTTCCCATGCACGAATCAATGAAGAGATCGTGCGAACATGTTCATTTTTACCGGCAGGAGTTGTGGTATTGATTTTTTCACGGTAGTACTTAATCAAAAAATCAAGGTACTCCACCGGCTTATCCAGCTTTTGCATGAAGCTGTTAGCTCCTTCATCTTTTAAAAAACTATCTGGATCGGCGCCATCAGGCATGTCGACAATCCAAACCGCTACAGCTTCTTTTTGGAACATTTGCCCCACTTTAATGCTCGCTTCTCTTCCTGCATTATCTGAGTCAAATGCTAAATAGACATTTTTAACCCCTACACGCACCAACTCTGATACAGCTTCTTCTCCAAAAGCTGTACCCTGGCTCGCTACTGTGTAATTAAATCCCTCTTGGATAAGCCTTAGCGCATCAAACTGCCCTTCGACTATGATAGCTCTTTGCTCTTTGGCGATTCTTTTTCTGGAGTAGTGATAGCCAAAAAGAATTTTGGATTTTTTGAAAAAAGGTGTTTCAGCTGTGTTTACATACTTAGGCCCAAACGTGCTTTCCTTAAAAGAGCGCCCGGAGAATCCTATAATATAGCCCATGCTGTGGTGGATAGGGATCATGATCCTATCTTGAAAAAAGGGCCGATCTTGCTTGATAAGTCCTGCAAGCTGCAAGGGATCAAGAGGATATTTAAGAGCCTTCATTGCCTTCATAAACAACTGAGGATCGCGCGGCGCTAGACCTACTTTAAAATGGACAATAAATTCGTTGTCAAATCCCCTTTTATAGAGATAGCGAAGCGCTTCATGCCCTTCATCTGTGTGAAGTAAAAAGTAGTGGAAAAATTCCGCAGCATCTTCTAAGGCCGCTTTTGCAGGCGCTACATGAGGATCTTTGACTTCTTCTTTACCGTTAGCTTGAAGCTGAATACCAAATTTTTCTGCTAAGCTCTCTACAGCTTCGCTAAAAGTCATTTGTAGATGATTCATTAAAAAAGCTATCGCATCGCCATGCGCTCCGCAGCCAAAACAGTGGTAATGAGAATCTCCTGATTGGACTACAAACGAGGGGCTTTTTTCTGAGTGAAACGGGCAGAGCCCCTTGTAATACCCCCCCGCTTTAGTTAAGCGCACATGAGGCGATATCACTTCAATCAGCTGAATTTTTGAGCGAAGCTCTTCTAGACTTTCTTTAGCGTACATGGCTTGAGGATACTTGTTTGGTTAAATCTCATAAAGGCTAAAAAGCGCTAAAGGAGATTACCTGTTATTTTTATTTGCATTACTAAGAGCATATGTAGCTTTAAAGCTGTCAAAAACCAGACTAACACTCTCTTGGCTAAATTCCATTTTGCGAACTTCTTGAGCTTTTATGTGTAAAGTACTTTCTTTTTTGACATTTTTGATCACTACCCCTTTTTCATAACAAACGGCAATAAACTCTTTTGTTGCTGTAAGAGTTTTTGCGTCAATTTTACCAAATTCTTGATCAAAGCTAGGCAATATTGGCTCAAATTCTCTAAAAAAGGCCTCTATTTTGCTAGGGCCATTGTCTCTAGCAAAAAGGGCCGTACCGGGTCCGTTTAACCAAACAACCCCATAGTTTTTATTAGCTGCTACAAGCATAGGAAGAAAGATGTTGCCACGAGGAGCATAGATTTCTGAAACAGATAAACCCTCAATGTTTTCATCTAATATAAGCTCCCTTACTGTGCCTGAACCTTCATGAACAGTGCGAATCCAATTGAATGCAGCCGTTACATTATATCCCATACCTCTCCTATTTTTATTTTTAGAAAAAAGATCATAACAAAATAGACAAAACTCAACAATCAATAGCACCCTCAAACCAAAATTAAATAAATTACTTTTTTACTCACTTTGGTTTTTGCTATTTATAATCTTCTTTCACAACCAAGCCAAACCTAAAATCAATCCCTTTTTAGACCAAAGTAGTGAAGGAATACCCTTTACAGAAATTTACGAAAGGTAAAAAATTGTAAGTAACCCATGAAAAATGATCAATTCCACAAGAAAGTCTACACGCGCCTCGACCCCTTTTCCTTAGGTGTCGATCCTCACTCTTTTGCTAGACCTGTTGATGAGCCAGTGAAAAAAATCATCTCTACCCCTAAGAGGCAGAGCACTAGGGAAGATTTCAAAAAGACCTTTCTCCCCTTGCTGATCGAAGTCTTTGAACTACGGCAAATGATCAAAGGGCATCAAATACGAAACCCCTTAGAAACCGTTACGAAAAGCCCGCAAGAGATTGTAAAGCAGCTGCAACTTTTGCAAAACGAAATCGAAGAGTCTCAAAAATGGTGTGAAGGGATCATATTGCAAATTTCTAAAGCGATAGACGAAGCCAAAACAGCTTTAGCAGAACCTGGTAAAGCAAAAAAATTAACGTGGGGGCAAAAACTACGATTATGGATACAGCGATGATCAAAACTTCCCCTATGATGCAGCAATGGCATGAATGCAAAGAAGAAGCCAAAGAAGCCCTTTTACTCTTTAGACTAGGCGATTTTTATGAAGCTTTCTACGACGATGCTGCTATCTTATCAAGCGAACTAGAGCTTACATTAACTAAGCGTCAAGGCGTTCCTATGAGCGGCATTCCTGCAGTTTCTTTAGAAGGGCACCTTGACCGGCTAGTAAAAAAAGGATTTTTGGTTGCAATAGCAGAGCAAGTAGAAAAAGCTAATGAAACTAGGGGGCTTGTTAAAAGAGAAATCGTTCGTACCGTCTCATCTGCGACAAATATTACAACCAATTCGATTTCTGAAAAGCAAAACCAATTTTTTGGCGCTATAGCAAGAATCAATGCAAGTTATGGCTTAGCATTGATTGACCTTTACACTGGAGAGATGATCGCTCTTGAATTTGAAAATGAAACACAGCTAAAAGATGAGCTTTATAAAAGAGCTCCAAAAGAGCTCCTTATTTCCAAAAAATTTCCTTGCCAAACTGACGCGATTACCCGATCTAAAGAAGATGGCTATTTTGATCTTAAACTTGCTACAAACACCCTCTGTAGTCACTTCGGCATCCACTCTCTCGATAGTTTCGGCCTTACAAGCATGGTTAGCGCTATCGTTGCAGCAGGATCGCTACTTCGCTACATATCTGACGATTTAGGTCATAGCGTTTCACATATCCAAAAGATCCAAAAAGAAACCAATTCTGCTTACATGGGAATAGATCCCACTACAGCGAAACATCTTGAGATCGAAAAACTCTTTGAACATCTAGATTTCACTTCTACTCCTATGGGAGCTCGTTTGCTGAGAAACTGGGTATTTCACCCCTTAGTTTCTGAAAAAGGGATTCTCCATAGACAATCAGCCATCGATTTCTTTCAATCTTTTCCTTTAAAAATTGAAAGAGTTCGGGATCTAGAGCGCCTTGTGATGAAAATCAAAACCGGTCATATATTTCCAAGGGATTTGCTTTCCCTTAGCGAATCCATCAAGCAGATCCCTCTTATCAAAAAGCATCTAAACCAATCAACAGCTGACATTCTCCGAAATGCGAATTCTCAGCTTGTCGATCTATCTTCTATTGCTACAAAAATTGATCATGCTATTGTCTTAGATCCACCTTATCGAATAAGTGAAGGGAATGTCTTTAAACCAGGATTTTCTGAAGAGCTTGATGAAATTCGCTCTCTTCGTCAAAATAGCCAAATTTGGATGGCAAATTACCAAGCCAAATTGCAGAATGAACTTGAGATCAAAACACTCAAAGTAAGCTACACTAAAGCCTTTGGCTATTACATCGAGGTTTCAAAAGGTCAAACTAATAAAGTCCCTGCCGAGTTTGAAAGAAAACAAACTCTACTGGGTGCAGAGCGCTACACAACCTTTGAACTTAAAGAGTATGAAAGAAAAATACTCCATGCCGAAAATCTCATTTTAGAAATTGAAGAACGTTTATTCAAACAATTGATCGATGAAATCGCTCTTCATGCAGAAGATCTGCAAAACATCGCCTCATCTATAGCGATGATTGACGCTGTTTGTTCTTTAGCATCTGCAGCAAAAAAATATCGATGGACTAAACCGGAGATATGCTCCGAAGATTTGCTAGAGCTCAAAGCAGCAAGGCATCCTATCGTCGAAAATATGCTCTCTTTTGGAACATTCATTCCGAATGACACATTGCTAAGCCCTTCTTCTAGACTGCTTCTCATTACAGGGCCAAATATGGCAGGCAAATCGACCTACATCCGCCAAGTAGCTTTGATCGCTATTTTAGCGCAAATTGGAAGCTTTGTGCCTGCAGATCATGCTAAAATCAAAATCATCGACAAGGTCTTTGCCCGTATTGGAGCTAGTGATGATCTATCCAAAGGGCAGTCGACATTCATGGTTGAAATGACAGAAACTGCCAACATCTTGCACAGTGCGACAGCGAAGTCTTTAGTTATACTTGATGAAATAGGAAGAGGCACCAGCACCTACGACGGCATATCGATTGCTTGGGCAGTTGCAGAATATCTACTAAGAGAAGGTTTATCCCCTAAGACTCTTTTTGCAACGCATTACACCGAGCTCACTGAACTTGAAAAACAGCATAAAACCGTGCGTAATTTCCGTGTATCTGTCCACGAATCAGATGAAGGAATTGTATTTTTGCACAAAATTGCTCCAGGCGGAGCTGATAAGAGCTATGGCATCCATGTAGCAAAACTTGCTGGACTTCCAAAAGAAGTGCTCTTTAAAGCAAAACTTCGTCTCACTGAACTTGAAGCTCTTCCTCAAAAGAAGAAATCAAAAGAAAAGCAGCTCACCTTATTTAATGATGAACACCGCGAAGATGAAATCCTTCAAGCTTTGCAAGCGATCAATCTTGATGAATTAACCCCAATGCAGGCTTTACTTTTAATCGCAGAATGGAAGAAACGATTATAGAGACTTTGCCCACCCAGCCTGGCGTCTATCTAATGAAAGATGACAAAGGCGCGGTGCTCTATGTAGGCAAAGCAAAAAATCTCAAAGCTCGGGTCAAGCAGTATTTTGCAAAAAATCCTGACAGCCGTGCCATGATCCCCTTTTTGACTGCAAAAGTCCGCTCAATCGATACGATTGTTACTTTTTCAGAAAAAGAGGCTCTGCTTTTAGAAAATACTCTTATCAAGAAGCATAAACCGAAATACAACGCACTTCTTAAAGATGACAAAACTTACATCAGCCTGATCGTTACTACTAAAGATCGCTGGCCGATGGCTAAACTCGTTCGGCACAAAGATCTCAATAGAAATGAAGGCAAAGCATTTGGTCCCTACACAAACGGCCTTGCTGCAAGAGAAGCTTTAGAGCTTATCTCTACCATATTTCCCCTTCGAGAATGTTCAAATCGTGAGCTTTACTCAAGAAAACGGCCATGTCTACTCTATCATATCAAGC
>Ga0194123_10003292_pt1 | contig 19610 bp, 24 predicted proteins | sample TA2MahsurfametaG_5_FD_155479 | JGI IMG/M metagenome (GOLD analysis project Ga0194123, IMG submission 155479) | Freshwater microbial communities from Lake Tanganyika, Tanzania - TA2015023 Mahale A surface | ecosystem: Environmental > Aquatic > Freshwater > Lake | place: Tanzania: Lake Tanganyika... | reverse complement strand
TGATGTCGGAGTTGTTCACCACCGACACTTGATAAACCTTGTTGTCTTGGTCTAGCCATGCAAAGTGTGCCATTACTCCTCCTCAACTGTCGGTGCGACGAATACATCGTTCACCGCATCATAGGTGAAACCGATACCTGCGTACTTAGAACGGAAGTTGTGGTTGTACGAAGTCTGCCGCCACTCGCCCGATAGTCCGATGCTTGCGATGAACGCCTGACCTGCCGCTTCACTCTCAGGGAAGTCGCCACCAGCGCAGTCGTCGTTGCCTACGACGATGACCTCACGCACGATGCCGTTCTCAACTCTTGCGAAGTGTGCCACGATTACACCTTGAACCTGACTAGCACGATGCCGCTTCCGCCCTGACCTGCGCTGTTTGTGTTAGAAACATTGTTTCCGCCGCCACCGCCGCCTGTGTTTGTTGAACCGTTTGTGGCAACATTGCCGCCACCACCCGAACCGCCTGTTCCAGATGTGCCACCGCCAGCACCACCGCCTGCGTAGCGTGTTGTTCCTGCGCTCTCACCACGGAACGATGACGCATCATAACCTGTGCCACCCGTACCACCAACAGATGAACCTGCGCCGTTAGAACCGTTGCCGCTACCGCCGCCGCCGCCGCCGCCGCCGAAACTAGTATTGAAACCGCCTGCGTCGCCACCATTTCCACCTTGCTGACCCTGCCTACCTGTCGCACGATTGTCTGTGGTGCTTCCACCACCACCACAACCGCCAACATACCCACAACCGTGGTCACCTGCCCCACCGCTTACATAACGCATACCAGCACCGCCGCCACCGCCCACGGCAGTAATCGGGCGATTTGCCAAAGTACCAATGCCAGATACACCACCATTCGTCTGAACTGCGCCACCAGCACCAACCGTCACGGTTGCGTTCGCATCAAGGTAAATCGTTTGAGTGACCGTACCGCCGCCACCACCACCGCCCATAAACGCTGTGACATTGTTTTCGCCGCCACCTGCACCTGCGCCAATAAGAAGAACATCAAACAACCCAGCCTTCGTCACCGTCAGAGTGCCTGATGATGTGAAGGTGAGCAACTTGTAAGAAGAACCACCCGCTGTAATCGTCGTAGCAGTACCACCAGTCGCAGTTCCGTATCCATCCGTGCCGATAGTTCCGTAACCAGTACGACGACGAATGCAGACGATGCCTGAACCGCCTGAGCCTGGTGTGCCATACAGTTCACTACCAGCCTGATAACCGCCACCGCCGCCGCCTGAGCCTGTGTTCGCTGACGCTGAACCTGCCGTGCCTGTGTAAGTTCCCGCACCGCCGACACCTGACGAACCGCCTGCGCCACCCGTGAGACCGCCACCGCCACCGCCTGCGCTCTTCGTGGCGGTGTTCGTGCCGCCAGTAAATGTGCTGAGTGATGTTCCGTTGCCGCCTGCACCACCTGTCGTTCCGCTACCGTTAGAGCCAGCCGCACCCGACCCGCCGCCACCGCCGCCACCGTTTGATGCACCCGAACCTGCGCCTGCGCCACCTGCGTTGCCCTGCCCTGTCGTACCTGCGCCGCCTGCGCTGGTGCTCGCAGAGCCACGCCCACCACCCGAACCGCCACGGCTTGGAGTGCCGTTGGGGCTGTTATTACCGTCACCACCACCACCGCCACCTACCGCCGCAAACGCTGAAACAACAGACGGCGAACCGATTTGACCAGGCCCTGCAACCGCAGCAGTCGCAGCCGCACCGCCAGCACCAACCGTCACCGATGCGTTCGCATCAAGGTAAATAGTTTGTTGAGCGAAACCGCCACCACCACCACCGCCCGACCCGCCGCCACCGCCACCGCTTGCGCCACCGCCTCCGCCTGCGATACACAACACATCAAACAGCCCAGCCTTAGAAACCGTCAGAGTACCGTCACCAGTGAACGTGTGCAACCTGTAGTTCACTTCACCGACAGTGATGTCTGATTCAGTACCACCAGAAGCGACACCGTATTCCGTTACACCGCTATTGACCAACGCAGTCGTCTGCGATGACACATAGCCGAGATAAGAACGAGTCATTCCGCCACCCCACTCACGAACTGTTCACCATTCCAAATGTCACCGATACCTGCGTACTTGCCTCTGTCTTGACCTTCAATCGGATTTGAGTTGTACGAAGTCTGTACCCACTCGCCAGACAATCCGATGGATGCGATAAACGCCTTGCCTGCGGCTTCGGTTGGTGCATTGTCGTTGCCAACCACGATGACTTCACGGACTACGCCGTTCTCTATCTTTGCGAAGTGTGCCATTACGCCACCGTCAAACTTCCTGAGCCGTTGAACTGAAAGTATGAGTAGCCGCCGCCAGCATCAAGTGGTGTCGCTGATGTTGCGCCCGATGCGCTCACCGTCAAACCTGTTGCGTCTGCGGTGAGATAACGAATGACTACTTGACCGCTTCCGCCGTTGCCGCCCGTGCTAGGGTCTGGAGTACCAGTTCCACCGCCACCGCCGCCACGATTTGCTATTGCGTCAGAGCCAGAAGCGTTGCTACCACCATTCCCAGCATTCGTTCCAGCGGTTCCACCCGTACTAGAGCCGCCAGCACCACCGCCGCCAGAATACGAGATAGAAGAACCTGTGTAGTTATTCGTTGATGCCGCACCGCCAGCACCACCTGTCGTGCTAGACCCATTCCCACCGCCGCCGCCAGCACCGCCACCACCGCCAGCGTTGCTCGTGTTATTGTCGCTCGTTCCACCGTTGTTCCCTTCACCTGAAACGCCTGCGCCAGCAGAAGCATTAGCCGCAAAACCGCCACCACCGCCGCCGCCCGAACCGCCGACCTGACCCTGACCGCCACGACCGTTATCTACGCTGCTGAGACCACCACCACCACCGCCATTGGCAGAACTAATGAACGATGACGCAGTTCCGTTCAAGCCGTTCTTACGAGCCGCACCACCGCTTCCCGCCGCACCAACTTTGACCGTGTAGGTCGTCTTGCCGATTATTCCTGAGCCTGTAACGAAGCCACCAGCACCGCCGCCACCAGCCGCGGCACCGAAACCGCCACCGCCGCCGCCACCGCCACCACCGACTAGCAAGAACTCAACGCTCAGCGTCTGTGGCGAAACAGGAACGGTCTGCGTCGTCAGTGACGACACATACCCAAGTTGGCGGCGAGCCGTAGCCATCGGTTACGCCGTGATTCGGTTCACGAATCCGTGAATGGTGATGACATTCGCCGTTGCCGCAAACGCACGAATGACGAGCGCAGTGGCATTGCCTTTCAGGACAAGACCTGGAGATACCGTCACAAGTCCTGCTTCTGGCTGAACGGTGAGTTCAATCAAGTCGTCAGGTGAAGTCGTGCCACCCCACTCAATCGTCAGTTTCACCGACGATGCTGAAGTGTTCATCGCATACAGCCACACCTCATCAAAGGTCGTAGCAGTCGTATCGCCTGTGTGAATCGTCGTGCCAGCCGTAGCGGTGGCGGCAACCTTGATGCCCCGACCATCCGTGGATGACTCAAGTTTTCTCTTTGCAAATGTTGCCATTGTGAACTCCTAACTGAACACTTGAACTTCAATAATGTCTGCGCCACCCACTGCCGTTGCCGCCCAAGTGAGTCCTGTAGCCGTGGAAGTATCCACGGTAAGCACGAATCCGTTTGTGCCGAGCGAAAGAATCGTCGGCGCATTATCCGCAGTTGCGGTGAGCAGGTCGCCCTTCGCATTGAAGGTCACTGGCACGATGAAGTTCACCCATGAAGAACCTGAATAATACTGAAGGGTGTCGGAGTCCGCGAGGTAGCAAAGCATCCCTTCCGCCAAGGTCGGCTCGCCCGCACCGCCGTATGCCGCATCACGAGCCGTGCTGTTTGCATAGACGGCAACTACTTGGTCTTGGACATACTGCTGAAGATTCGCGGCGGTAACAACCTCGCCCGCTTCCCAAAGATACGCGCCTGCTCCAGCCATAGAGGCGCTATGTTACTGCATTACCGCTGGTCAACTTACCTAAAGTGGCGTCGTCCAGCGTCCACGGGAACGCGATTTCGCGGACGGCGGTACGGAAAACAATGTTGTGAGCGGTGGGGGTTATGGTGTGGCTGATGCCCTCTACCGAAAGGCTTTGGGTGATGCTCGTCGGGGTGCCGATGGCAAACGACTTCTTGACCTTGATGACCGACGACAAATCCAAGGCGATGATGAGTTCTTGGGTTGGGACGGACACCTTGGCACCAGCAAACGACACCGACACAGAATCAAATCTGTACTGGGGTTGACTGTAGAGGGGTAACAGATAGTCCGCCATGATTTGGGCGTCGGCGTCGGAGCAAAGCAAACCACTGAGATGCAAAGCCGACACTCCGTAGTCGGCTTGGCTTGCGGCATCGTTGGCGATGCCAGGATTGGTTGAGTCAATCGGGGTGCAGACGACACGGTTGTACAACTGTTCCTGTCCGTACATCACCGACAGGGTCTCGTAATCGGCGTCTCCAGTGCCGTCATCCGAGAAAAAGAACGGTGAGGTCACGATGACGGTGCCGAGACGGTTGGAGAAACGGAGCACGCCGTCTCCTTTGAGGAACAGGTAGCCCTGTTCGGTTGCCGCGATGTCTTGCATGTAGTCAAGCAAAACGGTTTGGTCGGGGATTGTTTCGGTGTCAAGCGTGATGGTTCCCGTCGCTAGGTCGGTCGCATCGGTGTAGTTGACCTCTGGTAGAGCCAACAGGGTACTGATTCTGGCACCGCCAAGTTGGGCGGTGGGGTTGAACTCCTCTATGCGGGCGTTGGCAAACAACACGAAATCGTCCGATGCTTCAATCGTGACCGTTGACCGAGAGATTGGTGTTGAGGTCGGCTGAAACTCAACATCTATGTCGGTGATGCGACCCGTGAAAAGTGGGGTGTCGCCGTAGAACACTTTGATTTGACGGCGGATGGTGACGCCAGAAGTGCCCTCGGTGGTGTTGTAGTACGGCGAGTCGGTGTTGACTGGGTCGTATTTTCTGGCTTGGTCGTAGAGCACCACACTGCATGTAGCGGCGGAAAACTCATCCAACTGGGTTTGGCGTCCGCGGGTGATGTTGATTTCTTGGACATCCTCGGTGATGTCCACGCCGACACCACTGTCATACAGGGCGCAGAGCGGGTCGTCAAGGGTGCCGTAGCCGTCAGTAGCATCCAACTCCATGCCCGCGATGAATCCGATTTCTGCGGTCACCTTGTAGGTGCCGCCCCACGGCATGAGTTTGCTCATACGGTTGTGACTGGTAGAGCGCCGTTCTTACGAGACCACCGTTTCAGTTCGTTGACAATCGCATCACCAATCGTCTTGCCGTCAGCACCCATACCCGCGTTCACCGTCAAGTTGATAACCGTGGACTCGCCCATCTTGCCCATCCGATTCAACGGGATGACCGCTTCTGGACCCGCCTCGCCGACCATGCCAAGCGTCGGTCTGGTCACGATTCCGCCTTTGGCGAGCATGGTCATCTCAGTCAGACTCCCACTGATTCCACCACCGCCGCCACCAAGTGTTGCGATGGCGTTTGCCTGTGCGATTTTCGCGGCAATCTTCGGGAACTCTTTTTCAATCTTTCTGATTCCAGCGTTTGGGTGCTCCGCCACGAACTCACTAATCCTTGAAGCAAGGGCGGTATTGCCAGCCGCCGATGCTTGAACTGCCCTTGCCGCGAGCGCTTCAATCGGTCGGACTGGCGTGGTTGCGCCACCAGTGGTTGCGCCACCAGTGGTTGCGCCACCAGTCGTACCGCCGCCGCCACCCGTGCCTGATACATCCGCGGGCTTGATTGGCAGTCCAGCCAAAGCGGCATCAAACTCACCTTTGATGCGAGCCAGAACCGCCTTCAACTGGTCAATGGTCGCATCGGCGATTTCCTCCTCCAACTTCTCAATCTTGTCCTTGATACCCTCCACAATCTTCTTCGCCAACTCAAAACCAGCCTTGTAGAAAGTGTCGTTGAGGAAGGTTCCGAGGTTTTCCGCTTGTCCTCGGAGCGACGACTCAAACTCGTTCATTTGTTTGATGGTCTCACCGCCGCCCAACTCAATCGCCGCCGCAATCTTGCTTCCCGCCTCCAAACCAGCCTCCAACACCATGCGAATGTTGTTCGGCGACAACCCCATAGCAATCAAGCGCTTCACCGTCTCCGCAAACTTGGAGGCGTCATTGGCGCGTTCAGCCAACGCCTTCATAAAGTCGGCGCCGACCTCATCACCAATCTTGAAGAACGCCTTACCCGCCGAGGCACCAGCCTTGTCCGCCAAGTCCGACAAATCCTTGAACATTTTGTTCACTTCGGGAATCGCATCGGTGGCGCCCGTCAACAACTCGGTCGCGAACTTGCCGCCAGTTTCCGCCCCCATCGCCAACAACTGGTCAACACCCTCCCTCGTCAAACCTTTGGCGACCAACTCTTGCAACTGGGATGAAAAGTTGATGGCGTTCTTGTACTGCTCGCGCAGACGGTCCATCATTGACTTCTGTTGTTTTTGTGTTTCGTTGGCTTTCGCCGTCGCATCAGCCAACTGGTTCTGCGCCTCGGTCACTTTCTCCAGTTGCTTAGCCGCCTCTTCGTAGGCTTCACGGCGGGCTTTCCTGCCCATCGTCGCCTCCGCTTTCCTGACAAGAGCGTCGTAAGCCGCCTGTTCCTCGTTGACCTTCGCCTGCGCCTCAGCCGTGTTCTCGTTCGCCTGACGGATGGCGTCCTGCATCTGTTCGTAACCCGACAGAGCGTTGCTGAACGACATCGTATCCCGCACGCTGTCCGCAACACCCTTGGAGTAGTCAGCCAAATCCTGTTTCATCTGTCTTATCGGTTCGTTCGCCTTCTCCGCGGCGGCTTCCGCTTGACTGAAAGCGTCGGTCAACGAATACGAACCGTAGATGGCGCTCTTCGCGGCGTCCGCCATGCCCTTCATCGCATCGGAGTACTCCTCCATCCGCTCCGTAGCCTTCGCGAGCGCCTTCTCCGCAACCTCCATGATTTTCTTGCGAAGTTTCTCCTTCTCCTTCTCCAACTTTGACGCCCCCTTGCTCGCCCCATCCGTTTTCGTGTTGAACTTGTCAAAAGCGTTCGCGCCAGTGATTGCCCCGTTCTTGGCGCCTTCAAGCACCTTTATCGCGCCCTGCATCCGAGTGATAAACGCCTGTGCCTTTCGGGCATCCTCATTGTCGCCACCGATTCCTTGCTTGAACAACGCCAACGCTGTCGTTGCCGTCATAATCTTTTGCTTGAAATCCTCTATGTCGGCGTCTATCTGGACGGTGATTTTGTCCAATCCCGCTAGGATGCCCAGCGAATACAGCAGGGCATCCACCTGTTGCGTCTCATAACCCGCCGCTTTGGCGCCCTCATAGAACTGTGCTACCGCCGACTTCTGATACTTCGCCACATCGGCGGTGTTCCCGCCAAGGGTGAGGATGGCGGCGGAGTTTTCCTTCAACTGATTGTAGAGCGTCATGCCCGCCTTGGCGAAGGCGTCGGTGTTGCCTGTGGTGTTTTTCAATCCCTCCGCCAACTCGGTCGTCTGCTCGCGAATCTTCTGGAACTCAGCCAGTTTCTTGTTCTTGTCGTCCTGACCGCCGTAGAACTTGTCCGCGAACGCCTCCGCTTTGACGATGTTGTCGTCGGTCGCATCACGCAATCCGTTGAGGGCGGTAACCAGAGAGAGCACCGACAGTTTTTGCTTGTCAATCGCTGGCTTCAACTTCTCTTGCGCCGCTTTTTGTGCCAAAACCTCAATGTTTAGTTTCTTGTACTTGTTGGCGAAGATGTCCATGACCATCTGCGCCTCGTCCATGTTGTCAATACCGTCAGCCAACGCCGCGTTCTTTTCCATTTCGGCGTAGGTGTAATCCTTCGCCTTTTTCCCTAACTTGTCCTGACCAGCCATCGTGTCTATCAACCCGAGTACATAGGCGCCTGGGTCGGTTTGTTTCATCAAGTCGTTGACTTGTTTGAGACTTTCAACGAACTGAAGTTGTTGGTCGTTGAAACCCGCCATGTCGCGGGTAAGTTCGTCGTTGATGAAGAATCCGCCTTGGTTTTCGGCGATAGTCAGCAAAGCCTGTAACTGGTCTGCGTTGAAGTTGAGTCCTGAAGCCTTCGCCGCCTCTATGTTGAACTTGGAGATGGCTTTCTTGCCGCCGTCAAATGCCTTGAACGCCGAGGTCGCATCGGCTCCGATGACATTGAGTGCCGTCCCTAGTTCGTCGGCGGCGTCGGAGCCAGAGGTAAGTGCGCCTTTTAGGTCACGCTGACCCTGAACGAACTCGTTGATTTCTGTTGTGTTGCCCTTCAGCGCATAGATTTGGTCTTTGACCGCCTGTGTCAAATCCCTCGTGCGTTCCGCCGTTGCTTTTGTTTCTTTGCGCCACGCCATGAAGAGTTCAATGCCCGCATAGACCGCGAGCAACGGCAACATGGAGGTCATCAGGCTGACGACCGCGGCTTTTACGGCGGTGAGACTCGCCCTCAACGCAAACAGCGCCGCTCTGAACGAACCAATCGCCGCCCCACCCTGCGAAACCGTGAGACTGTACGCCTTCTGCTCTGCGATAGCCATTTTCACCGCGACACTCATCGCCTTGAAACTTGCGACCAGAGCCATCACCCTTTGACTTCCCAAGAGTGCACCCATCACAAAGTTCTTTATCAACAACAATCCGACCACCATCAACAGGGGTTTGAGGTATGTCAAAGACGCCGCGATGACCTGCAATGCGGACGCCAAACCGCCCAAGACAGTTGTGATGACTGGACCGAACGCATCAAGCAAGCCCGTCCCCAAGTCGGTTAGTTGGGCAATCGTGTCGGCGAGCGCCTTAGCGAAAAGTATCACTGCTGGAATCATCGGTTTCAACGAGGCGACGATGTTCGTCAAAGCCTCCCGCAACTCTGGCGACATCGCCGCCAATAGGGCTATTGCGGTCAATGGACCGCTCAACTTTGTTGCGAACGCGCCAATCAACGGCAAGTTCCCAAGCAACTTCTTGCCTGCGAACGCCGCCAACCCGCCACCCACGGCGGTCACAATAGGAATGAACTTCTTGAACGACGCCGCAATCTGGTCAACGGACTGTTTGCCCAAATCCAAATCCTTGAAGAACAAGGCGCCCCTGCGAATCAAATCCGTCAACGGTTGCAACAAGTCCTTCATCGCCACACCCAAACCCTTCAGGATGTTGGCAAACGCACCGCCCTCGCGGAGGCTCTTAGAGAACGAGTTGACCAAGTCGTAGACCGCTTTTATCATCGGACCGAAACCTTGGAGCAACGCGGTACCCATCTCCAGTTTGATGTCGTTTTGCAGACGAGCGAAAGAACGCAACACTTTCCCTGGCTCGGTCATCGCCGCCTCGTACAACCCTGCGACTCGGGTACCTTCCTCCATGATGAGGTTGATGGTCGCCTGTTGGCGTTCGGTGGCGGTGAGTTCGGTGGCGTTCTTGCCGAGTTGTTTCGCGTACTTTGAGTAACCCTCGGAGGCGTAACGCGAGATACCAGCAGACTTCAACAAGATGGATGACCCTGTTTGGATGGCGCGAGTCAACAACTCCGCGGTGTCGGTGGAGTTCCTTTGGCTGATGACCGCCAAGTCTTGGGCGACGCGGGCAACACCAGCCGCTTTTGAGAGGTCAAGGTTGTTTTGCGCGAACTTCAGCGCGATGTTTTGCGCGGCATCCATCTCAATGCCGTTCTTGCGGATTGCTTTGGCGGCGTTGTTGATAGCGGTGGCGCCGATACCTGTGGACTTGCCGACCGCCTGAATCGCGACATTCAACTCCGAGACCTTCGCCGCGACTTGGAAGGATTCTTTGCCGTAACGAAGAATCGCATAGCCCGCCGTGCCTGCGGCGACGCCGAGCACGGTCAGAATCTTGGAGGTTGGTTGTAACGCCTTCTGGAAGTGCTGTAACGACGCGGTCGCCGCATGAATCGGGTCAATGAAGTCGCCTGCGTCGGCGATAAGTTTCGCCCTTACTTCAAGTTCGTCAGCCACGGCTACCTGCTAACGGCGACGCTTTGCGGCTTTCTCTGCGTCGTGCGCCTTCAACTTGTAGTACGCCGCCCACTCCACGATTTCCGCAGACGAGATGGGGGCGTGCCCGCCACTGCCGTACAACAGTTCGTGTACGGTGCGACCCAACTTCTCGGCGAGGTCGTACAAGAACCTGCGCTCGGTGTTGATTAGGAGCCTTTTCCCGCCTCATCTACCGCCTTCTCTCCGAAGCCAGACAATCGCATGGCGACTGCCACGATTTTGTCCAAGGCGGCTCCCGACTTGCCCATGACAATGTCCTTGTCTGCGCCATCAAACACTTGTTCACCCGTTTCAGGGTCATAGACACACTGGACGACGATTTCAGGCATCATCTTTCGCATGTCAATGTTGCCGTTGTTGTTGGCGGCATCCTGCGAGATAGCGGCGCGAGCCGCCCCCGACATTCCACGGATTTCAACTTCAACACCCCACTCGTCAATCTTGACGATTTCTCGTTGGGTGTCGTCTACTGCAATAATGCGGTCACGAAGGGACACGGTATTCTCCTATGTTGTTGTGGTTTTTTAGAAGGTTGTTCGGGTAATCTGCCCCGTCACTTGGAAATCCAGTGACGCGGTCACCACATCTCCGACCGAAGCCGAAACTTCGTAGGAGGTGAGGATGCACTCGCCAGTGTACTTGACTTTGCCAGCCGACGAACCCTCGGGACCGTACTCAAAGGTGAGCGTTGCCGCCTGCCCGACGACTGCCGACAGGGTGGCGTCCGCCGTGGCGTCAAACTTGCCCGAGACGCTGATGGTCGCATCGCTGAGACCAGTGATGTAGGTCTTTGCCGACCCAGCGACACCGAATGTCGTGGTCTCGGCGGTTTCCACATCGCGGGGGAAGCCGATGTCGTCCAAGTATGTTGAATAATCAACGAGCGAACCCGCGGCGTTATCCAACTTGAAAACCGCTGACTTACCGTGTACAAATGCCATGATGGTTGTTTCTCCTTAGCGTCTTGCGAACGCCATTGTGAAGGTGATTGAGCCTGTACCGCTTGCCGTTGTACTGGCTCGCAGGTATCGGTTGACGGTGGTGCCCGTTGCGACGAGGACCCGTTCCGAAGTGGTGACCGTGGTTGCGACGGTCGTGAAAGTGGCAAGGTCGGCAAAGGTCGTGTTGTCCGACGAGTGCTGAACCTTGAAAGTGGTGTTGTTGTTCATCGTGTTTGCGGTGACATGCAGTTGTGCCACCCCGCCGTTTGCGGTGGAGGCGCTGTTGTCTTGGGAGGCGCCGTTGGCGCTCGCCGTGACCGCCGCGAGAGCGGTGAGAAGAATCGCATCATCGGCACCGCCGTCAGCCTGCGCGTCATACGAAACCGTGACCACATCACCCACTGGGGCTGAAACCTCATACGAAGTGGTCTTGGCGAGCATGATGTAGGCGGTGTTGCCCGCCGTGATGCCCGACTGTGCGAACAGGACGGGGGCGAGCGAGTCGGAGCCGAGCGAGGCGCTCAACGCGACATCCACCGCCAATGCGGCGCCGTCAAACATTCCAGACGCCGACACGGTCGCGTCACGCAAACCCGTGATGTAGGACTTCGCCGAGGAACCGAAAACGGTCGTCTCAGCCGTCTCAACATCCTGAGACACAGAGCCATCGTTGAGGAACGCCGTCAACGGGTGAACGCCGTGGATAATCGCCGCATTTTTGCCGTGAATGAAAGCCATTACTTGTCATCCTTTGCAATCGCATCAACGACCACTGGCTCAGGTTGTGGCTCAGGGTCTTTCGTCTTGGGGTCAACGGGTTCAATGATTGCCTGTTCCCGCAACCATTTGATTGAACGGGGAGGCAAATCCTCAACGACATCGCCGACCTCCGCACGCTTGTTGGGCGGGTAGTCAATCCCTTGTAGAACCTTGTACTTCGGCATGTCGCTCCTGAGTGTCTCGGGCGTGCTCGCATCCCCGACTCTCACCCGACCACGAGGGCACGATGGGCGATGCCGAGGTCACGAGGACACGATGACATCGCCGAGATTACAACCGACACACACCCGCTGAACCCTCAACAGGGGTCTAGTCTTTGATTCCCCAGTGCCCCAATCCGCCGTTATCCAACAAATACTTGGCGACCCGAAGGTTGCAATCCAACTCCGTCAACAGTTCAATCCCCCCGCCACAAATCTGTCTCGTCACCGTCCGCCAACTTGAGTTGATTTGCAACAACCCCGAATCAAAGGAGCCGTTCTTGTTGAGCGCCCACACCATGTTTCCGTTCGCATCCCACTTGGCGTTGACCGCTTTCCTGCGACATCGGCTTTCGCGGTAGGCGATGTAGGAGAAAGTCTCTACGGGGACGAGTCCGTAGGAGGCGAACAGTTCCTCGTATTGGGGGCACCGCCATCCGCTGGTATCGCGTCGGATGGCAACGACCGTGGTGGTGGTCGTGGTGGTCGTGGTGGTCGTGGTGGTCCGAATCGGTAGCGTAGAGGGCACCGAGACGGTAGTGCTCGTGGCGGCGGCAGGGGCGGACACCTTGGGGGGCAAAACAACCCAGTTGGCGACCATCCCGACCGCCACCCCGACCGCGACCACGCCGATGAAACGGCGTAACGACATCACCGCTTCTTCCCCACAGACATGACGGCGACAAGCCCCGCGAGAAGGGCGAATCCGACAGCGAACCAAAACTCAGTCATCTTTGGAATCTCCGATAACCCACCCCACGAATACAGCCAACCACACTGGCGAGAACACCAGCAGGAAACCGTAAGCCACCTTTAGGAATGTCATCAACCCTGTCACGAATCCTCCTCCCGTTGACAGGTTTCACCCTACCGAAATCTTGGTCGCATGGCAAGCACCCGAAAACAGGGGGGTTATGCGGCGTTGCGAGCCTTACAGCGTGGGCAAATAATGGTCCACGGACGAGTCACCGACACCGCCAACATCTTCTTGCACCGCCAACAGCGAGGCGCCTCATCCGTTTTCTGCGCCCGCCCATACGGGTCGGGGGCTTTCTCGCTCACGGCAACCACACCGTAAAGTCACAACCAACCAGCGCCCTGTCATCTTGGTCGCGTTGCAAAGGATACAACTCCGAGGTGGACAGAACGCAAAGGATTGCCACACCCGACAGCGTCGTGTTGCGGATTGCGCCGAGCACATCGCGCACATCCTCGGCTTTCGTTCTCGCCGTGGGATAATCGTTGCGAGCCGCCCTGCAATACACCCGAATCCGCTGGTGGTCAATCGCCTTCACACCATCGCCGAAGGTGTAGTCGGGACCGACGCCAGAGTCCTCGTACAGCGTGACACACGCATCGGGGTCAGACGGCATACGCGCAAGGAAGATGTTGGTCGCCAAGGTGCCTTCCCCTTGTGTTTGGAGGTAAGTGCCCAACGCATCAAGAATCGCCATCAGTCGCTCTCCTCGTTCTCGCTGTAGTCAGAATCCAGCCACGGTGGGACGGCACCGCTACGGCGCAGAATGTGCCCGACGAGCAACTTGATGCGTTGCCCAAGACGGTCGCGAGCATCCGCAACAGGGTCCTCAAGATACTTCGCTTTCCGTCCTGGGGCGTGGCGGAACTTCAGATTTTCGTGCTGTACCCATGCGTAATCAACGGCGCCCCCACCGTAGGAAATCTCCACCGCCGCTTTCTTCCCAACCTGATACGGCTCATGCACCATCCCCGAACCCGAGAGGACTCCGTACCTGAACGGCACCTGTCGTTTGGACTCCGCGAGAATCACTTGGGCTTCCGCATACAGGGCTTCCTTGGTCGCATCAAGCACCTTCTTGTCCCCCGCGTGGAGGATTGCCGCAACATCGCGCAATCCCGTCACCTCAATGTGCATCAACTTTTTGCTCACGAGTATGTGACCGTTGTGTGGTGGGTTCCAGTGTCATCATTGTGTACCTGCACCGTCAGTATCAACGGAATCGTGTTGTCAGGTAACAAGATTTTGGAATCGGTGGTAATCGTCGGCGTACCGTAGAAAATGATGGTGCCTCGGCTGACAACGGTGCGATTGTCCATCGTTTTGACGACATCATCCGATGGTTGGATGCGGCACTTCACCGCCGTACCCGAATCAGAAAACGAAAGTTTGCCGTAGGCGTCAGTGGCGGTCTTGCCAAAAATCGTGACCGTAGACGGCATCAAATCCAAAAATGCGGCTTCTATTGTCACGGCTCATCCCGTCAACGGACTAAGCGGAGGCGTCGTTGTTGAGGTACCAAGGTTCTCATCCATCCCAACATAGAAATCAAACTCGCCGTCAAAAGTGTCGGTGTCAAAGTTGACCGATGGTGGCGCCGCACGAACAGCCAACACCCGCAACGATGCCGCACGCTCCATAAAAGTTTTCGCCTGCGCCCCGTACTGACTGGAGATAGACAAATCCCCGACCGAACGCGAAAGGTCAGCCTTTGCGGAGTACTTGCCACTAATCGCATCGCACGCGAACGCCGCCGACAGGTAGCAGTCCGAGTTCCACTCCGTCAACAAGAAGGCAATCTCCTCGTTGGAAACCTGCTGATTGTTCGTATCGGTGTCGCCACACAGAAAACGAACTTTGTCGTTGGACGAGTTGGAGGGATTACCAGAGTACGACCAAGTCACGGCTTACTCCTCGGCATCGTTGCGCTTGCGGCTCTTGCGAGTCTTGCGCGTATTGTCCTCCTCCACAACGACAACCTCTGCCTGCTCGGCGACGCGCTCAGCGACGGGTCGCGGTGACGGGACGGTCGCATCAACCACCTCAACCAGATAACGCCCACTGATGAGCGAACGAAGATTGCGCCAGTTTGCGGCATCCACCAACGACCCAGTTGCAATCACCGTGCCGTCACCCTTCGGGATTGGCTTGGTCACTCTGTATGCCATGTTTCCTCCGTTTTCAGGGACACAACGGTCACTTGAACCGAGGTGCTTTTATCTGAGTCTCCTACTAGGCAACGCAGTTGCTGAAGAAGTAGCCGAGGTCCGCGCCGATGACTTTCATGTCAAACGAGATTTCGGCTTCAATGCGGTCAGCCTTGAACTGCTCCATGCGGATGCGGCTGGTGCCGACAGTGGCGCCGAGACCTTGCGACACGCCAGTCCACGACATCACATAGCCGCCCGAGGGCTGGAGAAGCCCAGCCGAGGGAGCCGAGTAGGTCAGGAGGGCGTTCTTGCCGTGGGTGAAGTCGTAGGCTTGGGTGCCACCTTCGTTGTTCGTCGCCTTGACAGCCTTCGCCACCATGACACGCGGGATGTCAAACAGGCTCGCCATCAACTCTGCGGTCAATGTCTGCGCCGATGTGTACTTGATGCGGTCCACCAAGTCGGGGTGATTCTTCAGTTGACGGAATACCTCGTAGCCGAGGACGAGAGTGTTCGGCTCGTAGCCCGTGGTTGAGAGGATTTCCGCCTTGCCCTCCTCAACATCGTTGAGCGGGTCGGAGTTGGTGTAGTCACTCCAAAGGTTGGTGGGTGTGTCATCCGTAGCCCAAACGCCCGTTGTGAAGAACGAGGAGACAAACTGCGTCTCCATCTTCAACATGAGGCGCCCAGTGACGAACTCTGCGGCTTCGCGGTCAACCTGAATCGGTGCGTCCGCGTTGGCGCGAGTCTGGTCGCCGATGTCCTTGTGGAAGGCGAACACATCACACTGGTACGAATCGGTTGACAGCCCGTAGCCGCCGCCCGCCGACTCGGTCGCATCGGCGCGACGCTGTGCCTCGTCGCGGAACCAGTCATTCTTCGTGTAGGTGAAGAACTTGTCGGATTGCTTGGAGACGGGAACAATCGGGAACACGCGGCTCGCGATGAAGTTCTCTTGCATCTGCATGTAGGCGACGCTGATGTTCGTCAGAATCGCATCAACATGGACTTGTGAGGATGTTGGCTGTGGCATGGTTGTTCTCCTGTTGTGAGATTTCTAGTTAGGCGGCTCGGTGCGGGTTGGCGCAGTTGACGACTGCCGTGAGCACTTCGTTGTCTGCACCAGCCGCGAGGATTACGGTTCCGACCACGAAGTTCGTGGTGTCGGTTCCTGGGGTCTTTGCGCCAGCCTTGCCCGCGGCGGTCGTGCCGATGAGGGTTCCCTCATCCAACGAAGCCGAGGCAATGACCTTGGTGCCACCAACGACCACGATTGCCGCTTCTTCGCCGCTCTCGGGATTGTTCTGGAGGACTCCAATCGGCTTGTCTGTCAGTGCTGAGCAGAGCACCGCCTGCCCCGATGAGTTGACCTTGACGAAGAAATACTGCTTCGCCGACAGGTCCGCTCCCGCTGGGAGTGTGATTCGTAGGGCGTAGCCCGCTACTTCGTATGCCATGAGTGTGCTCCTTGGTTATTGCTCGTTGCGGTAAGCCGCATAGAGGTCTGGATTCTTGTGGATGATTCCCGCAACCGCCTGTTCAACGGTGGCGAACTCGCCCGCCGTGTGGGCGGCTTTGGCAAGTGCCTGCACCTTCGCGTAGGCACTGCCCTCGTCGGGGCGACTACCGCGACCGATTTCGGTAAAGATTGCGGCGCTTTCGGCTTGCGCGTTGACAGCCTCCAGAACCTTCTCCACCTGCTCGGCGAGCGTGGCGTCGGTGTCGGTCAGGCGACGGAGCGCGGGACCGAACTCTTGGGCATTGACGGTCAGGTGCGACCAGCCTGCGGCTTTCTTGACGAACTCTTCGTCGCGACGGGAATCGCGTTCCTTGCGGAGTTCCTCGGTTGCCTTTGCGGCGGCATCTTCTGCCTTCTTCAACATCTCGCGGACAGGCTCGGGGAGCGACTTGACGAGAGCCTTGTAGGTCATTTCCTCGTCCTCTTCCTCTTCCTCTTCCTCCTCCTCTTTGGCGGCATCCATCTTCTCTTGGATGAAGTCGGGCATCTTCTTCTTCGCCTTTTCCGTCTGCTCGGTCATTTCGGCGACGAGTTTCTCGGAAGCCGCAAGCGACTTCTCCAACTCAACGATGCGGTCAATGTACGCCTCTTCCAGCGTTGGCTCCATCTCTTGGGCTGTGGTCTCGGTGTTCTCTGACACGGTTGCCTCCGTTGTGGTTCCTGCGTTCTTCATTACTATCCATCCTTCGTCAAGATGGGCGGGGTGGTCTACACCGCTCGTCTCAAGAACTTTCAGTGCCACCATTTTTCGCTGTTTCTTGCTCAACTGGTTGCTCCGAATCTGGACAGATGTGAGTGTAGAACAGCAGTCGCATCAGCCGTACCGTCAAGGGCGGTTTAGTAGTGGCTGGATTTGGAACGCCTCACCAACCCGTCACCATACGCCTCCGCAATCTCCACCAAATCATCCACGAGAGACAACCGCTCATCGTCATCCTCCACACCTTCGCATCGCTCCAAGATGGCTTGGCGCAACAACAAACCGTAAGACACCGAACTCGTCATGCTCAACAAATCCTTGGCTTCCTCATTCTCGGTCATCTGTTCCATGACCACCATCGCCCGATTGAACCGTTGCTCACTGCGATGACGCAAATACAACAACACCCCGAGCACGACGAACACCGTCAACACCGAGACGGTTGAACCAAGCACGAAGTACAGCCCGCTGGACATGCGAGCGATGATACAGCAGGCGCTAAGCCCGCACCTTCTTTACGCGCCTTTGGGTTGCCATCTTCCCACGCTCCGCAACCGCCCGCGCCTCGTCCGCGTGCCCGCGAACCTCATACTTACCGTGCCCTGTCTTGCGGAACAGATGCGGGTTCTCTCGGAAGAACCTGCTCACCGTTGAGGTCGGCAGGGTGAACTGTTCGGCGAGCATCGCCACCGTCACCTCTTTGGCGAAGTGCTCTTCTTGCTTCGCATAGAACAGCAGTTGGTCGGTGCCCTCAAAGGGGACGACCGAGACATGCTCGGGCAGGGCGTTGCGTCCGCTGGAGTATCCAGTCTCGCCGCCGACGATGTGATACGAACCGTCGCGGTTGACGCCCAAGAACACGAATCTGCCTTTCGGTTCCTTGCTCCAGTAGACGGTGTCTCCTCGGTTGAATGTCATGTGGTCTCCTTCCTCCACAATCACAGTCTAGCGGATGCCTGTACCACAAAACGGTCAACAGCACCGAAAACGGCGCTTAGCAAAAATAAAACCCTTGCCACGCTTGGCTCAAAACTTTTACAAAAAATAAGTTGCGACGATTTTACGAAGAGAGATACCCTGGGGAAGTTTCGTCCTCAAACTCCTCCATTGCCTGCACATTAGCCCTCGCGCTCGCGACACGCGCCTGCAAGATTGCCCGCGTCTCCGTGTTGTTCCTACTAAGCGGACCGCCACCGAAAATCTGACGCGAGCGTATTTTTCCGCTCTCAAACCCCTCAAGCACATCCTCTTCTGTTTTTAGTTTTTCGCGTAAAGCCTTCAAGTCAGAACCGCGGAAACGAGCCACACCATCATCACCGCGTTTCATTTCAGCCTTGCTCGTCTCAACATTCAACTTGTAGGTTGGCGTGTCCTTCAGACCGCGCAACGCGCCTGCTTCCCTTTCACGCTTCTGGTCTCTTTCCGCCAGTATCGCCCGCACATTTGCCTCAATCCGAGCCTGTTGTTCTGGAGTGCGTTCTGGTAACTTGGGAAGATTGGCGAATGTCGCATCGGAAACGACTGTGGTGACGCCAGGATACTTGGCTCGGTCCTTGAACTCTTGTGCAATCGCCCGACGCTCTTCACTTGTCCGAGCGGCACTCATCCTGTCCGCATACTCCTTTTGGTCAGCGGCAGACAAGTCATCTATGTCTTTGCCGCGCTTACGCGGCTCACCAAAACGGTTCAGCCCACGCTCTTCCTGTATTCTCGCCATGTTTTCTTTATTTTTCTTCCGATTTGACCGTGCGGCTTGGCTTCGGCGTTGTTCCATTGTTGGACGCTTACTGCTCTGCGGATTGGTGCCACCTTTCTGATGACCTTTCCAACGCTGTTCCGCCGCGTACCTGCCTGCCGCGCTACGGTCGCCACCAAAAGAGGCTTTGCTCATCGCATCGGTCAACAAGACGCCCGTGTATCCGCCGACCTCGCGCACGCCACCAGCCTTGTCCACCTCCTGCTCAACCAACTTCCACTGGTCATCGGGGATGTGGCTCAACAACCGTTCCCGAATCTGAGCAAGGAGCATCTCGTCAGCCAAACGCATCAGACCATTATCCTTTCTTCCTCTTGATACCCATTTCGTCACTGTAGTCAAGTGCGGCTTGTAGCACCTCCATGATGGGCATGTCAATCACCTTTACCCTCATCTTGACATCGCCTGTCTTTCCGTCCTTCAAGTCTTGGAACACTTTGCCCGCCCAACGATGATGACCGTCAATCACATAGCCGTCACGCGAAACATAGATGACCGCCGAATCATCATCCAAAATCTTCTGCCCTTTTGGAGTCAAAAAGAACGACACCGTCTTACCTTTCAACTCGCTCTGCGACGCCTTCAACTGTGAAGCGGGAACCTCCATCTCCTTCGTCTCCACACCAGCCTTCGCCAACCTCTCAATCAGACCCTTAGAGATGTCCACATTGCCTTCCTCGTCAATGCGAGCCAACTTGTCCGCCTTGCTACCCTCCTCGGGGATGCCCGACAACTGGGGCATCTCCGCACGCGGCAC
>Ga0194123_10003290_pt1 | contig 19619 bp, 13 predicted proteins | sample TA2MahsurfametaG_5_FD_155479 | JGI IMG/M metagenome (GOLD analysis project Ga0194123, IMG submission 155479) | Freshwater microbial communities from Lake Tanganyika, Tanzania - TA2015023 Mahale A surface | ecosystem: Environmental > Aquatic > Freshwater > Lake | place: Tanzania: Lake Tanganyika... | reverse complement strand
CTTAGATTTCCAAGCTTTTTCAAAGCTTTCTATGAGACGAATAGAAAGGTATCCAATAACAGGGGATAAGACAAGCAACCCGATAAGTCTCAAAAAAAACCAGTTCCAATTTAAAGATAAGATCCAATCCATAGAACCATTAACGTTTTAAAATAAGTCAGATTTTATAAAGAATTCTAGTTTTCTCAAATGTTTTTTTTGTAAAATTTTTATGCTGAGAGATTCTACTTACGCTGTATTTTGTAAGCTGTTTGGAACAAAAATAGCCGGCTTAGTTGATAAGTCTTTATCTATCGCTGCCAATTTTTGTGCCTTTTAAAACTATTTTTTTTAGGTTCTTAGAATCTTTTAAGCCAGTGATATTTTCTAAAAATTGTGCAGATTCTGCATCAAATTTTACAAGTTGTATGCAACCTGAGGGAGCGCACTTTACTTTTGTAAATGGAATGGATAGCTCTTCAAGTTTTTCTAAATCATCAAGGCCTGATAGGTCAGATAAATTAGCAGCTCCTAGGGCATAAAATTTTTCTAAGTGTAGGCATCCATAGGGCGCTTTTGTGATTTTGCTGTAGTTAACGTGGATCTGTTTTAGATTTTCTAGGTTAGATAATCCTTCAATATCTTCTAGATATTGGCAGTTGTCGGCAATAAAAAATTCAAGAGATTTACACTCTATCGGAGCCGATCTTATGCTACTAAAAGTAGCTTTTATGCATTTTAGGTTGCTGAGGGAATTTAGCCCTGATAGATCTTGCATATAAAAGCTACAGGCTTGAAAGATTTCTAGGGAGCTGCAACCTCTAGGAGCGATGCTTACTCCGGTGTAATCGATTTCTATTCTTTTTAAGTGCTTTGAATCATTAAGAGAGGAAATGTCATTGAGCTGAGGCACGCGATTAGCGATAAAAATTTCAAGATTTGGGCAATTTATTGGGGCTCTACTTATAGAAGTTGCACTAATATTGATGAATTGAAGATCTTGAGAGTGATCTAAAAAAGCAAGGTCATAAAGATGAGTAGCTCCTGATCCATTAAAGGATTTTAGAGCGTTAAATCCTTTTGGTATTTCTCTTATTAGGCTTTTTGATACATCGAGAACTTCAAGGCTATTTTCCCACACTAGTGGTAGATTTGTGATGAGCGTGTGTGAAAGTTTTAGCGAAGAGACAAAGGGGAGAGAAGAAGATAAAACAATTAAATCTTCAGATGTTAATAATAAATTACTTAGGTCTAGATTCAAACGAAGTTCTTTTACAGAAATCGACAGGTTAAATGCAATTTCTTCTATGGAAGTTCTTTCTTGCGTAGCGGTATTTATGTAGGCGCTAGCTAGTAAAGAGCCGTAGTGATTTAAAAGAGTTTCACTTAGTAAAGGCAGATCTAAAAGTAAATCAAGCAGCAATGATCCAGACATAGATGGGTAATTAAAGATGTGATCAATACAAGTTTGAGCTGTTTTTTCATCTGAGAGATAATCAGCTAAGATTAGTACTTTGATCAACTCTTCTATATTTAGAGAGCTCTTAAAATGGACGTAATTATGAAAATCTTTAGCTGAAGTAGTAAGGGGAAGGTAGATGAGAGGGCATTTTTTTTCTTCGATAACTTGAGCTTCTAGATAGTCTTTAAGCAGCAGATGATCAAAAAAAGGTGTTCTTGTCAAAATATCTATCGGAAGATCGATTTCTTCTTTTACTTGATTTTCATCAACAAGGTGCGCTGTAATGAGATGGTCGTTCGATATAAATGAATCAATCTCATAGCTAAAAAATTCTTGAGCTTTTGTATAAAAAATTGCTTTTTCTTTTAAAGAAAATGAGCCAGATTGCAAAATTTCATGAAAAATTTGTCGAATTACTTCGATATTTTGATGTTCACCCTCTGTTATCGCAAATTTTCCATCGAGAATAGATATTGTGTGCGAAAGCCAAAAATCTTTAACGGGAATATCGAAAGCACCCAAAATAGTAAGTATTTCTAAGTGCATTTCCCTTGGTTCTTGAATATCTGAAGAATTCAAGGGAAAGGGAATTGAAGGGTGAAAAGAATGGTTTGTGGACTTTATTGCCATGCTTTTCTTCTTGTAATTATATTTTGATGGTTTTGCTTTGCAGGCGTGCCTTCAATATCGATCTCGCTTAGGTAACGGCATCCTTTAAGGCCTGAAATATCATTAAGTAGATGGGCATTTCTTGCGTGGAATTCCCTTAATGAAGAACATTTTACAGGTGCGTATCTTACAGCTGTATTTTCTACATTGATCATTCTTAGCTTTGGAAGATGTGATAATCCGGAGATGTCGTTTAGTAAAGGATTTTGATTTGCTTGGAATATTTCTAAGGATATGCAGTTTCTAGGAGCCTCAGTAACTTGAGTGTGAGTAAAAATCAGTTTTTTTAAACGAGTTGACGAATTTAGAGAGGATATATCCACAAGATTAGTAACAAACCCGGCAAAAAAAGTTTCTAATGATACACAGCCTACAGGTGCGTGCGTAATGTTTGCCTGCGAAATAAAAAATTCTTTCAAATTCTCTAAATAATTTAATCCCAATACATTATTTAGATTGGGTGCTTCAAAAGCTTTAAAGCTAGAAAGAGATAGGCATCCAACAGGAGCTCTTTCTACTAAAGATCCACTTACATCAATAACTCTTAAATGGCATAGGTTGTCTAAACCTGAAATATCTCGCAATAAATAGCATTCCTTAGCTTCAAAAATCTCTAGTGATAAGCAAGAATTGGGGCTAGACAAAATGGGTGTTTGAGAAAGATAGATTTCTTTTAATTTTGGTAAACCGTTTAAACCTGAAAGGTCTGTTAAATTATAAGCATCTAGAGCGCTAAATCTTTCTAAGTTGAGACAACCTACCGGGGCGCTAGTGGCTAAAGTTTCAGATATGTCAATATCTTTTAAATATTGTAAGTTGTTAAGCCCTAAGGTATTTACTAATAGATTGGCCTCGTAGGCGCCAAAGATCTCTAAAGATTTGCACCCAATAGGAGCCCTTTGAGCTCTTGAGCAGCTAATGTCTATTTGCTTTAAGTTTGGTAAATGATCTAAGCCTGAGACATCTTCGAGAAAACAAGAGGAGTACGCGTCAAAGATCTGTAGCGATATGCAGCCATAAGGTGCTGATTTAATAAGCGTATGCTGCGCGATAATTTTTTCTAGTTTTTGGAGACCTGAAAGTCCAGAAATATCTCTTAGCGAGTAAGAAGATAGAGCAGCGAATTCTTTTAAATATGTAAATCCGGCAGGTATTGTTTGGATTTGCGTGTGAGAGATATTGATATACTCTAATGAATTTTGCCATACAGGAGGTAAATCATCAATCTCACAGTGGGCTATATTGAGTAAAGAGACTTGAGGAATAACAGATTCAAGAAAAAGAAGATCTTCTCGATGTAATTTTCCATCTGAAATTTTTAATTGTAGTGTTGTGTAGGATAATATTTCACGCACATGCGGATTAAAAAAGCTTTCTTTTACTTCTTGATTTATCCCTCCATCCACTAGGCACGCTTGAATGTATTTGCTCAATACAGAGGAATAATAGAGATTGGCAATAGGCTCTGAGAAAATAGGCGATTGTGTAAGTACAGTGAGTAAATCATCTTTCGATGTAGGTAGTGAATTAAAAAGGGTTTCTAAATACCTCTTTGCTACCTCAAAATCTGCTAGATAATCTGCAATGATGTATAATTGAATAATTTCGTGAAGATTTTTGGGCTTATGGAAATAAAGGTAATGAATAAAATTATTGATGTTAGTCAATTTAGGTAGCAGTATTTTGGCGCTACCGCCTCTAGATATGCTTTCATTTTCTGCAAAATTTGCAAATAGAAGTTTTTGAAAAAAAGGAAGAGGTAGGATGCGATCAACTTGTAAAAAAATTGAAGCGCTTTTTCCTTCACTGTCTACAATTAGTAAGGGTACAAGAATAGATGGATCGATAAAAAAGCGGTTACGAGATACAAATAGGGCTTTTATTTTTTCTCTTAGATCAATTTTATCTTTTAGCGATATAACATTTGATTTTGAAGCGCTTAGATAGAGAGCTTGAATCAAATCTAAGTTTTCCAGCGCTCTAGTACCTATTTCGATACTTTGGTCATGGATATGGATTGCATGGCTATCCCAAAAAGAATTAGTCCAAAACGGAATTTGCTTTAAGGCGCTGTTCAAAGATCTGCAAAGATCTATTTGATTTTGAGGTGAATGATCATAGGCTTTAGATAATAAAACGGTATTTGTTGAATCAATCGCCATTTTTATTAAATATCCTATTATGCATTAGCCGGTTTTTCGCTGAAAAATTTTATTTTTCTAGTTCGTTAAAATTTTTGAGCGAGATACAACCTTTAGGTGCAAATTTGATTCCAGTATAACTTGCTTCTAGATATTCAAGTTTTGCAAGCCCCTCAAGTCCTTTTATATCGGTGAGTGCATTATTATGATGGGCATCGAAAATTTGGAGTGAAAAGCACCTTTCAGGTGCTGATCTTACCTTGGTTCGATTGACACTGATTAATTCCAGGTCACGCAAGTCGTTAAGTCCATAAATATCAATAAGTAATGAGCATGAACTAGCCCGAAATTCTTTTAATGAAATGCAGCCTATCGGAGCTCTTGTAACAAAAGTATTACTAACATCTAAGCTTCGAAGATTGATAAGATTATCTAAAGCGGCAACATCATTTAGACAAGACGATGATGCAAAAAAATATTTTAAGCTTAAGCAGTTATGAGGGGCTCTTGTCACCAAAGTACGCTCTAAAGAAACAAATTGCAACTTTTTTGCTTCATCTAATCCACTGATATTGCTAAGACTTTTACAAGAATAGGCGTGGAAGAACTCTAAAAGAGGGAAGGTATGAGAAAATTCTGTAAGTGTAGAATTTTCTATATTTAAATATTTAAGTGTGTTTGTCCATGCAGCCGGAAAAGTAAAAAATTGACAGCGTTTTAGATCAAGCGATCTTACGTTGTTTATCACTTGGCTTAAAGCTATGAGACAGTTTTCTGTTATAGGGAGATTAGATAAATTCAAATCTAGGGGAATATCTTGAATCTTTTTCTGAAAGGATTCTTGGCTCATCATTGACGTAATTTCAGCGATTGATAGACCTTCAGATAGAGAGGTTCTTATGTAGATATTTACCAAAAAAGAGGTGTCATTTACAGATAATAGACAAGGAAAACGGGTAAAAATCTCCAGAATTTGCGAAGAATTTAATCTTAATTGATATTGAGCTTTTTTATTAGAGTTAGCATCTTCATAATTAAAGCCATAGCCTGAAATTTTTTCGCGGCCATTTTGACTTATTTGGTTAATAACAAAAATATTAGATAGATTTAAATCTAGATGTAATCCGTTAAATTTATTTTTTACGGATTCATCATTTAGATAATTGATGATTTGAAATAATGACAAGTTCTCGTTCAAATATTTTTCTATAAGAGCTGCAACTAAAATAGATAAAGTTTGTTGATTGAAAATTATAGGCGGATCTAAAAAAAATTGTTTGATTTCTTCTATGTCAAGAATAGGAGTTAGTTTCTCAAGACAGAGGTTTATTTCTTCGTTTAAACCGAAATAATCAGCGACTAACAAACAAAGAAACAACTCTTCTTTAGTTTCTAAAGCATCTATTCGAGACAAATTATAAAAATCTTCGATAGACGTCGGCACAGGCAGTTTAAGTGAAATAGGTGCTTCAGCTGCTTTACAGCAAAGACTTTGTAGAAGTGTAGATTGGGAAAATTGTAAATAAGAGAGTGGGATTTTTTGGGTAGTATTTTGATTATCAGTGATCAAAACTGGCAGTGATTCAATTGTATCTATGCTGCTTTTGAAAGAAGAAAAAAGTGTTTTTGTTTTTTGACCGATGTGCAGTTTTTTTATATTATCGATTGATGGATCTGAAAAAATCGCATCAACAATCTTTTGAATTTTAAGTAAAACATCTTTTTTATTGGTTGAAGAAAGCTCTATTCGATTGCATAAAGAGGTGATTTCTTGAGAAAAATTTTGGGTATAGATCTCAAAATTTTTTAGCAAACACTCTTCTTTTTCTTCTGGAACTAAAGGAATAGTAGAATATTCTGTAAGATTTGCGCTATTGAGAAAATGCAGGGTGTTAGCGAAAAAATTTCTAGATATCGAATTCATAAAATATAACCAAAATTTATTTTTACCAATAGATTATGGTTTATTAAATATTAATAATCAACACTTAAAAAGCCAATTATACTTTTGTGGTAATCGCTTAAATTTATTTAAATTTTTATACGCTAATTAATAATTTGATACTTTGGTGTCGGCTAAGGCTGTTGTTCGCAAATTTAGGCAATCAGAAAAACCTGAGATATCTTCAAGATTTTTTGCCGAGTGGGCATAAAAAGCTTCAAGTTCTTCACATCCATGGGGAGCCGATACTACATTGGTAAAGCTTACATCTATGACTTTCAAATGCTTAAGATCGTTTAAACCTTCGAGATTGCAAAGATTACCGCAGTGGGAGGCGGTAAATCTTTTTAGAGCTAAACAGCCTCGGGGAGCAGCAACAACAACTGTATGCTCAATATTGATGGATTCTAGTCTAGTAAGATTGTTTAATCCTTCAATATTCATCAATTTTTTGCAATTGTAGGTAGAAACTTCTACTAAATTTACGCAGCCCTCAGGAAGGGTGGTTATGGGAGTATGGTCTAGCTGAATTTTTTCTAAATTAGACAGATTGTCTAATCCTTCTAGATTCTGTAGTTTTAATGCTCCACATGCGGCAAATTCTATTAAAGAAGTACATCCTCGCGGAGCTGATTCAACGCTTGTTCTTCCAATACTAATTTGTTTAAGGTCTGCTAAATTATTTAGACCTTCAATATTTACAAGCTCTTGAGCAAAAAAGGCTGAAAATTTCTCAAGTGCAATACAGCCTGTAGGGGCAGATCGTACTTGAGTGCTACCTATGTCTATCTTTTTTAGATTTACTAGGTTATTCAACCCATCAATATCATGAAGTTTTTCAGCACCATTGGCATCGAACTCTTCAAGATTTATACAGCCAGAAGGCGCTGAAATAACAGTGGATCCTGAAACGTTAACAACTCTAAGTTTTAATGAGCCGTTTAACGGCTCTATGCTATTCAAATGGTAACATCCCATAGCAGTAAATTCTCGAAGGCTAGGCCATTGAGATGGTAAAGATGTAACTTTGGTCCAAGATAGATCGATAATTTTTAATTGAGTTAATCCAGTTAGACCCTCGATATTTTCTAAATTACAAGCATTAGTAGCTAAAAATTGCTGAAGGTTTACGCACTCTACAGGTGCTTTTGAGACTTTAGAATTTCTTAGATCGAGAATGTGGAGATGGGTCAATCCATTTAGCCCATCAATGTCTAACAATTCACTAGATCCGATGAACTTTTCAAGCAAATCACAACCCTCAGGAGCTTTGATAACTTTCGTTAAGTTGATATCTAGTTCGCGTAATTGTTTTGAATTGTTTAACCCTTGAATATCTCGTAAACATGATGAACTTGCAATAAAGACCTCTAAATTGGGGCAGTCTTTAGGGGCTATTCGTACTTTAGTTGAGCTTATATCGATTTTTTGGAGTTGTGAAGAGCCGTTTAAATCTTCGATGTTTTCAAGAAATTTGGCTTTATTAGCGATGAATTCTCGAAGACGGTTTGATCCGGTTGATGCAACAGCAATTCTAGTAGCGCTAATATCTAATCTTTCCAGATTTGGAAATATATAATGCAATGCACTAATATGGGTATTTGCGAGATTTAGATGTGCTACGGTTTTTACCCAATTAGGAACGTGAGTTTCGGCAAAAAGATGTTGATTCGATACTTTAGTAAATATTAGGAATGACGATATCCAGATCTATTAATAAGGTATTTAACAGATTTAAATTACTGAGATTTAAACTAATAGGTACATCACGTATCTTTTCTTGAAATTCAGGCTCAGACATTTTTTCGATAATTTCATCAATAGAAATGTTTTCAAAAAGAGAAGTCCTAATAAAACCGCTGACTAGTATGGATATATCAGATGGTCTTTGAAGATAGGGGAACTCTGTGATCAATAGAAAGAGATCTTCACTTGTTAGGACATTTTTTGCATGCTCTACACAGTTACTCAAAAGATCATGCATCATAAAGTATGATGCGATATACATAGGCGCAAGCATTTCTTCAAAAGAAGTTAATTCATTGAAATGCATTAACTTGTGAAAGTCTTTATGTGTAATAGGACTTGGCAAAATGATCTGAATTTCTTTTTTTTGTGATACAGAAATGCCTTCCGCAAAATTTTCGCAGAGAAGATTTTTAAAAAAAGCGCATGAAGAAATTTGATCTAAAGATAATTTGATCGAGTGGGTATTGCCGTTTGCTTCTACTAAAGATACAATCACCGAATCATCTTTGCAATTAAGCGTTTTGCCATGTGAAATAAAGAGCTCTTTGGCTTTTTCGCAAATATCGAATTTTTCGTGAACTGTTAAGCTATCTCCTCTAAAAACACGGCTTAAAAGAGCCTCAATTTTAGAAAGAACATCTTCTTCAAAATTATTAACAGGGCTTACACGACTAACCAATTCAGCATTAGCACAGCTTGTGCTTGCATCCAATGTCTCAATCATAAATTCTCGACTGTCATCTTCTAAGATTTGAATCGAATGATTTTCAAAGTATTCTTGATTGCCTTTTTTTGCGTTATCGAATAGCAAGATGATGTTATGATACGTGCTTGGTATACTTGGATCGATTGTCATGTAAATTCCTATTATTTTTTTATGCTATTTTGTAATACAAACTCGTTCCAGATAAAGATTCTTTATCAATCCTTGTTCCGCTTATAACAATTTTTGTTAAAAAATCTAATCTAAAGTCTTCTAAGCCTTCTAAATCATAAAAGTGTCTAGCGCTTTCAGCTATAAACTCTTCAAGTGCAAAGCATTTTTTCGGAGCTGCTTGCACTAAAGTTCTGCTTGCATTGATTTTTCTAAGTTTTTTTAGAGAATCTAGATCAGAGATATCTCTAAGAAGTTTTGCTGCTTCTGCGTTAAACTCCTCAAGGTTGATGCAACCACTTGGAGCTTTTTCAACATCTGTTCTTCTGATATCAAGTATTTGTAGATTTTCTAGATCATTTAAACCATCAATATGATAAAGTATCGATGCACCTTCGGCCTTGAATTCTATAAGATTTAAGCACCCCCAAGGAGCTCTAGTCACTTTACTTCCACTGATGTTCAGATATTTAATAGTTAATGATTCATTCAATCCAGTAATAAACTGTAGATTACGGCAGTTCTCTGCTAAAAATTCTTCTAGATTCGGGCATTCTCTTACAGCGGAATCTATATTTGTAAGCCCTACATTTACTTTTCTTAAGAGCTTAAGCCCATTTAATTGGCTTATATTTGTTAGTTGCAAAGCTCCTTCTGCATTGAATTCTTCTAAATTATCACACCCATAAGGGGCGTCAGTGATTTCAGTATAGCTTAGGTCGATTTTGCGTAATTTTTTTAAATTATTTAATGGATCAACATTTGCTATTTGAGTTGATTCAGCTAAAAATTCCTCAAGAGAAGAGCATCCGCTAGGAGCTGAAGCTATATTAGTTTGGCTTATATCTAGAATTTCTAATGTTCTACTGTTATTGAGCCCTGAAATGTCTACCAAAGATTCACATCTAATCGCAACACACTCTTTGAGCTTAGTAAATGGTCTATCTAGTTTATTAATAAGAGTTTCGCTCATATAAAGGTATTCTAAATGATTTAGCCAGGGAGTAGGAATTCTAGTAACAGTACAAGTGTCAATATTGAGTAAGCGAACCCTAGGTAGCAATAGTGATAAAATATTCAAGATACCATCATTGATATTTACATCTGAAAGATCCAAAATCAGGGGTATATGCGCTATTTTTTCTTGAAAAATAGGGGTTGTCATTTGCACTATCATATCTTCTATAGGTAGATTTTCTTCTATGAAGGTGCTGATATAGCTAAGAATAAGATTTGAGATGTGATTTTCAGTTGACAGGTCTGAGCATTGAGTAATTAGAAAATAAAGATCATCTGTATCTAGAACGCTGCAAGCATGATCTACGCACTCTAAAAGAACATCTGACATCTGCAAATATCCGGCAATGCGGATCGGAGCGAGCATATCTTCTAGCAAAGTTAAAGATGCAAAATTCGCCAAATTGATAAAATTTTCCGCTGTAGTCGATGGAGGTAAATATATTTTAATCGCATCTGTTTGTTCATTTTCGCTATATGGGCCGCATATAAGATGTTTGAAAAAATCATTCGATGAAATTTCATGAATGGATAAGGTTAAGGCGGTTTCAAGGCCTTGATCATCAATTAAAAGAATAGGTATAGATTTATTATCTTTACTTAATGTTTGATTGTGTTTAGAAAACAGCGCTTTAGCTTTTTCGCTAATGCTAAATTTTTCTCGTATAGATAAAGAGGGATTTTTTAACGAATACGCTACAATACCATCAATTTTTGAAAGGATATTTGACCTTGATCTGCCTAAATTAGTAACCGGCTGATTCAATTTCGAGAAGAATGAGGAGTATTGCGGCTGTATTTCATCTAATACAAAATGATTATATCTTACCTCTATCGAATGTCTTTCCCAAAAAGCTTGATCTTGGTTTTCTGCAAGATCAAGCAAGAGGATGATATTTTGATGAGTAAATGTGTAGTGATTGTGAATAGTCATGTTATCTGTTTTTTAGAATTTAAAGCCTGTAATTTTAAACATTTATGTATATTTTCACAACTCACTTTATACACCTAAAAATCAAAATAAAATTCAAGAGGAAGCATAATATCTTTCAGTACATCACATCCTGTAGGTGGAGTTTTTGCTAATGTGTCAGCTAAAGAGAGCTTAGTCAGTTTCTTTAGGTTGTTTAGTCCTTCAATATCTGATAGTTGACGCGCTTCATTGGCTATCAATTGCTCTAAATTTATGCATCCTGAAGGTGCTGTTTTTACATTTGTGTTACTAATATCGATTTTAATTAGCTGAGTTAAATCGTTAAGTCCAGACACATCTTCTAGACTTTCTACGCCAAATGCATCGAATTCTTCTAAATTTAAGCATCCGATGGGCGCTCTTTCAATACTAGTTCCTGCCAAACTCAGTTTTTGCAATTTTGCTAAACCATCCAATCCACTTATGTCCTTTAAAGATTCAGTTGTTCTGGCTTCAAATATCTCTAGATTTGGACATTTAACCGGGGCTTTTTGTATGTTAGTAAAAACTAACTCTAGTCGGGTAAGTTTTTCTAGAGAATTTAACCCGTTGATATCTTCTAGTTCTTGTGCATAATTTGCTTTGAATACTTCTAAGTTTTGGCATCCCAAAGGAGCTACTTTTACTTTTGAGCCACTGACATCTATGTGTTTAAGTGATGCCGCGTGATTCAATCCTGAAAGGTCTTCTAAAAGATTGTTGAAAGGAGCTATAAAATGTTGAAGATTTTCACAACCAGATGGGGCAGCTGATACACGGGTATTAGTAATTTCAATAGTCTTTAAATATTTTAAATCATTCAAAGCCCTAAGATTAATAAGATTTTTTGCATCATTTGCTATAAATTTTTCTAAATGGGTGCAATCAGTTGGAGCTTCGGCAATATGCGTATTGCTAAGATTGAGAATTCTTAAATTAGAAAGGTTGTTTAAGCCGCTAATATCTACTAGGGCATGATTGTAATTTGCCTCAAATACTTCAAGAGCATCACATTCAATTGGGGCTCTGTCAATAGAAGTTGTTCCTATGTTTAATTGTTTAAGATTTTTCAGTCGATCGATTGGGCTAATGTCTCTAAGATTTTCTGCGAAATAAGCATCTAGTTTCTCTAGTGCATCACAACCTTGAGGAAGAGTGGTTACTTTAGAAAACGAAATATCGATTTTTTTTAGATGTTTTGATTGGTTTAGACCCTCTAAATTCGAAAGATGATTTGTTAAGATCGCGCTAAATTCCTTGAGATTTGTGTAGTGATGAGAAATAGTAGAAATTTTAGTTTCAGAAATATCTAAAGATTCCAATTGCTCTTGCCAGACAGCTGGAAGCTCTAAAATTGAAGCTTTTCGAAGATTGAGTGATCGCACATTAGGAAGAGCTGTTTCCAAATTTTGCAATATCTCTGGTGTAATAGTTGCCTCTGAAAGATTTAGATCCAATGAAACGTGGCTGATCCGGTCTAAAAAAGGTGAGATGAGTTTTTTTGAAGCCACTTCACCGGCATTATCTGGTAAAATCTCAATTTCTTCTTGTGCTTGTATAGCGCTAATTATATCTGCTATTGGCAAGCCTTCAGCTAGAGCCTTTTTGATGTATGCACTAACTAAGATAGATAGATCTTCATCTTGCAGTTCAGGCATATTGAGAATGATAAGATAGATTTCTTCGCTGCTAAGGTGTTGGCATGCATGTTGGATGCACTTACTCATATACTCTTTTGTTTCAAAGTATCCACAAAGAAAAAGAGCAGGGATCAATTCATCAGATTTTGTCAAAGAGGTGAAATTGAGTAAATTCAATAGATCTTCTGCTTTATTCGGATAAGGAAGTGTAACCTCTATTTCACCAGCTTGGTTAGATTCTTTGAAATTGCCGCAGAGAAGTGTTTTAAAAAAAGGGATGGAAGAAATCTGATTAATAGAGAACTGTACATTTTTTTTCGTTCCTTCATGATCTACAAGACAAATCGTTATAGATGAGTCGTTAATTTCTAGCTTTCGATTGTATCTTGCAAATAAGCTTTTGGCTTTTTCACTAATCTTGAATTTTTGTTGAATGGTTAACGATTCTTCTTTGAATGAAAGGGCGACAATCTCTTCAATTTTTCTAAAGACGCCTCCATCTGGATCGATTAATTCAACCCAGTCTGGTTCTAGCTGAGCTTGAGTCGTTGTCTGCTCAGATTTTCCTTTGAGGCTATCGACAATATCAGTGCATTTTAAATACATGGAATTTGTATGGATGCGATTTTTTTGATCAAGTAAGCCAATAATGTTTTGGTAATTTGCACCGTTTAGGCCATCGATTGACATTTTATCCTCAATTTTATTTATTATTATTTAAAAATTTAGTAAATTATAAACAAAAATATAATTAAATAAAACATAATTAAATATTTAATAATTAAAATAAAATAAATTCAAGGAGCGTCTTGATCAATGATTTAATTTTTTTATGCCTTAAGAGGCTAAGCGTCTAATTGAAAAGCTTTTAAAATTTATTTTAATACATTTCTCTTATTTAATGATAGCCTTGCAAACTGTAATTTATCCGGCTTATCATTTAAATCATTAAAATGAGCTATTGTAAAAGGATAGGGTAGTTCTATTTCTGCATCATAATTTTGCCTAACAGTGATCTCAGTTACTTTTTTTGCCTCTTTGAAATTACCAAAAAGTAAATTACTTAAAAAATTGAATGAGGAAATAAGTTGTAAGGAGATTTTTTTCTCCGCCTGCTGGCCGGTATGATCTTTTAAAGCTAAGACAAAAGAATCATCTTTGGTGTAGAATTCTGAACAATAAAAATTTTATTTTACAAGTTTTTTGGCTTTTTCGTTAATTTCAAATTTTTGCTTTAAAGTAAGTAGCTCGCTTTTAAAGCTAAGAAGGGTTACTGCCTTAATCTGCCTGATTCCAAGTCTATGATTTTCAGATATGCTGCTGATTTTTAGGGGCTTAATTTGGGCTGTATTAAGTTCAAAGGTGTTTGATCTGAGCAATTCTGTTAGGGCATGAAAACGATCGTCCCAAAATTTATGCATAAGTTCATTATAGTTACTAAGCAAAAAGTCTATATTTTTAAATAAATTATTTGATATGTAAATCATGTAATATTGTTTTTTGTTTTATTAATAAAAAAATATTATCATAAAATTAAATAAATTAAACCTATGCATTAACAATTTATTTTAATTTTAAAAATAACAAGGCCCTAGCTGATGTAGGGCCTTTAAAGAATAAAGATCAGGGTTTTTCTTAGGATGTAGACACATCATCTGGTGAATTATTTTTTATAACAGAATTATTGTTTACAAATCCTTCTTCTTCTACATAAATTCCGCCACCTTCGGAAGAAGCGGTGTTTTCTACAACTACAGAATCGGCAAAGTAGACTTGAGCACCTTCATTGATATAAATTCCCGCCCCTTTTTCCGCGTAGTTATTGATAAAAGCGCTGTTTTTTATAGAAGTTTTGTCGTTGGATACATAAATGGTTCCTAACGCTTTTCTTGAAGGTTTAGCTTCGTTGATCCCGTTACGTTCGAATAAAGAATCGATAATATCCCATTTGAAATTTGTACAAATAGCATGACCTCTTGCTCTATTTCCAAATGCGATGTTATTTTTAAAGATACTTTTTTCGCTTCGGTTTCTTCTACCTAAAGAATAGACAGCTCCTCCTTGCGTAAAATTGCCGATGAGCTTGTTATTTACAATACTTGATTTAAGGATATCTACATTAGAAAAAGAGGCAATAGTTCCTGCTATTCCATTGAATTGTGTCAAAAAGTCAAAAAATTTATCATTATCAATCAGTTTTTCTTCTAATTTCATGCTTAGAGCTATAAGCCCTAGCATATTCTTAATATCCTCAATACTCGTCTTTGTTTTTGATGTAGAGGTATTTGTTTCTTCTTTGGCAGTTTCTATGAACGCTTTAAATACATCATGCATATTCATTGCATCGGTCAAAACGTTATTTTTTATCTTGGTATTGATGATTTTCGTGCTTTTGGCTAAAGAGAAATTGACAACGGCTCCGCCGAATGCTGCTGCAACGTTATTTTTGATAAAGGTGTTTACAATTCTTAAATGAGAGCTAAAATTGCATGCTATAGCTCCTCCAGGTCCGTTGCAACGATTTGCTGAAAATTCTGAATATGAAACGTTTACATTTCCGATAATACTAACTAATCCACCTGAATACATTCCTTGTGTTACGTTATTGGAGACTTTAGATTTAACAATATTAGCTGTTCCTTTTTGGATCAGCATTGTTCCTCCAGATACAATTTCAAGTGAAGTCGAGCGGTTATTCACTACCTGAGATTTATGGATATTGAGATTGCCTGTACCGATCATCAAAGCTCCTAAAGAATAAGCGCTATTATTTTTGATAACGCTTTTATCTATAGTAAGGTTACCACTATTTACGCTAACACCTCCGCAAGTGCCATTTTCTGTTTTCAATACAGAATTATAGGCAATATATGAATCTTGTATCAATACGCTGCTGCTCCATAGAAAGGCTCAGTTGAATAAGAGTAAAATTTTGAGAGCACATTAGCTAGTTTTGTATTAGATTCCGGATTGATGACGGTGCAGTTTTTGATCGTGCTTTTTTTCATTAAAAGATGACTGCCGACATAAATACCTCCGGCTATATCCCTAGCTGTGTTGTTTTTGATTTCAGAGTTAAAAAGAGATAAACTTCCTTTTGTATATATAGCTCCACCGTATACGGCTACTGAATCGATAATATCGACATTTTTTAGTGTGATTTGATTAGCATAAGTTGAAGATATAGCGCCGCCATATAAGTTTTTTTGGCTACTTGCATTCTTAAGGGTGATTCTTCTTTTTTTAGAATTTATGGTGAATTTTTCACATCCTTCACTGAGCTTAAAAATTGTAGTTCCATCGTTAGTAAAAATGGATGCACCTTGGTCTGATTTTATCGTAAGATTGAAATTGATAATAAGAGTTGTATCAAAAGAAAACTCTTTACCCTGTAACACAACTATCTGATTTTTTCCATCAGAAGACTGATTTAAATAATTAACAATTTTTGCAAACTCTGAGCCATTTTTAGCTTTATACATAAATTCTCTTTTTTTTATATCATAGCAAAGAAGATTTTGTTGTTTTTATGTCATTAATGGTCAATTGTTAGCAGTGAAAACCGGGGGAATAACACCCCCGATTTTCTTGTCATATTAAGAACCTGATTCATAGACGTTATCAGGATAGTTTTTGGCGATGATCGTACGTTGAGTGTTAAAAGTCGTATCTGCATAAATTCCTCCACCTGTGCTTGTGGCGACATTTTTAATGACGCTGTAATCTTCAATACTCATGCTTACCCCAGAAGTTAAGTAGATGCCAGCCCCTTTTGTCGCTTTATTGCTTTTGATAACACTGCCTTGGATATTGATCGATCCAGTATCTATGTATATGGTTCCCAAACCGTTGTTTTTTGAATGTAAATGGTTTTTGCTAATCTTTGATTTGGTAATTTGCAGCTCTTTTGTGCTAAATATAGCTGAACCTTTAGCTATATGCGCTTCAACGGTGTTATTTTTTATTACACTGTTTTCTATTACGTTGTTTCGACCTATTAAGAAAAGACCTCCTATGGCTGATCCTTTACCACCTTGAATTTTGTTTCCTACAATTTTAGTATCTTGCACTGTGGTTGGTGAAATAGTTCCTATGATTCCTGCTATTCCATCAGCAACATTATTACGCTCAACAACTGCCTCTAAAGCAAGAAAGGCTTTTTTAGCGGCTGATGATTTGTTTGTGGTCAAAAAGCCATCGAGTATGGTTCCAAGAGTCGAGTTATTAGTAAGAATATTATCTTTGATAAGAGAACCTTTAATATTGATTTTACCCACAGGTGAAAAATTGACCAAGGCAGCTCCAAGTGCTCCAGCTACGTTATTTTTGATTTTGCAGTTGATGACATCAACACTTGAACCAAAATTCGCTGCAATAGCTCCACCAGGGCCGTTACACTCATTCCCAGAGAATTCAGAATCTTGAGCTAGTATGTTTCCTAAAAAACTTACAACGCCTCCTGACCACAAGCCTATGGTTTTGTTATTCAATATTTTAGATTTGTTAATGATGACTTTCCCTTCAGACAAAAATACCGTTCCACCTTGCGGGAAGGGGGCAAAAGACTGGTTTTCTTTTACAATCGATTGCTCTATGTGGAGTAACCCGCTATTTTGCATTAAGCAACCAAGAACATAAGCGCTGTTTTTTTCGAGCATACTTTTTTTGATTATCACTTGACCGTCGTCTATGAAGACTGCTCCTGCAATACCTTGGGTATTTGTTTTTAAGACATGGTTATTTGAAATGATCGAGCTTTGTAAAAGCAAATCTTTTCCCACATAGATGGCTCCTGCTGCAACAGATGCTCGATTATTTTTAATTAGCGCTTTTTCAAGTGATAAAGAGCCTAGTGTATAGATTGCACCGCCTTGCTGAGCCAAGGAATCTTTTATTTATATATTTTTTAAAATCATCTGATTAGATTCAGAGGATGCGGTGATGCAGCCGCCATTAGCGTTATTTGAGCTGTCACATTTTTCTAAAATGATTTTCCCTTTAGATCCATCCATAATGAATTTATCGCATCCACTGCCTAGTGAAAAAATTGTAGATCCATCTTGAGTGGAAAAAACCGTTTTTTTCCTTGTTTTAATCAAAGCGTTAAAATTTATTGATAATGTGGTATTTAGATCAATTTTTCTCGTATGGATTTCTAGTTCAAATTTTGCTTTGGAGGAAGATTTATTGAGTTGTTTAACAATGTCTAAAAGATCTTGAACATTTTTTATATGATACGTCATGAAAGCCTCTCGTTTGTAGTTTGTTGTTATTCTATCAAAGAGGCTAGAGATTTTTTTTAAAGTAATTGATTCTTAATTGTTTAATGTTAAATTATCAGATCTTTTTTCTCTAAGGCGGGAGCAGAGGTGAGATCTTGAGGAATCAATGAAAAACCAAAAGTGAGCACGCCAATACGGCTGATAAACATCAAAACCATCAGTAAAATTTTAGCAACTGGACCTAATTGATCGGTGATGCCTGTTGACATTCCAATATTGCCTAGAGCCGCAAATACTTCAAAGGTCAAATTGATAAAGGGTTTATTCTCAAAGTAAGTCATCAAAAAAATGCCGATTAACAATATGAACATGTAAAATGAAAAAATGGCAGTAGCCAGCTGAACTCTTTTTTCAGGAATCTCATTTTTTAGTAAAACTACCTTCTCTTGTCTTTTTAATGTACTAATGACTAGGGCATAAAGAGCGGCAAAAGTGGTGTTTTTGATTCCACCCCCTGTTCCTGAAGGGGATGCTCCAAAAGTCATAAAAAACAAAAAAAGAACTAAAGTAACATTTTGGAGCTTAGATAGTTCTACCGTAGTAAATCCACAAGTAGTGCAAGTGGAAATAATCTGAAAAATTCCGCATAACAATTCTTGATAGGGGCTTAATTTTTCAACGGGCTCTTCTAGGACAAAATAGATAAAGGTCCCTATCAATATGAAAGCAGTAGAAATGACTATAATAATCTTGCTAGTAAAGGTCATTTTTGCGTTTTTTCGTGAAAATCTTCTAAAAATATCAGAAAAGACGATAAAGCCGACTCCTCCTAGAAGCATCAATATCGAAATGATTGCAACTACAGAGCTATCTTTTGCAAATGGTATTAAACCATTAGGTAGTGTAGAAAATCCTGCCGTACAAAACGCAGAAACACTATGAAAAATGCCGTTCCATATGTAGTTTTCAACTCCCTTTTGCTTAAATAAAAAACAGAGAATGATCGATCCTAAACATTCACATATTACAGAAAATATGATCATGTTGTAGAGAAACTCTTTTAAAGAAAAATCAGTGGGAAAAGAAAAAGAGCTAAAAAGGATCTTTTTTTTGTAAGAGGGGATTTTTTTTGTGATGGCTAATACAATAAAAGAGCTGAAGGTCATATACCCTATAGCGCCTATTTGTATAAGAATCAAAATGCAAAGCTGACCCCAGAATGTGTATGCGGTAGCAACGTTTACAGTTGTTAAACCTGTTGTCGACATAGCTGAAACTGAGGTAAAGAAATTGTCTAAAAAGTGGATATCTTTAGCGTGACAAAAGGGTTGTAGCAAAATGAATGCGCTAATTATGGAATAAAAAAGATAACCTAAAACAAGAGCTTGGGCGGGATTGAGTTTTGAATAAATAGAAAAGATCTTTTTCATAAAGTGGTTAAGGGCTGTCTGTTTTCTTCATATTCTATTTCCATAGATTTATTTCAATAGTATAATTTCAGGGAGATATTGAATCTATTCGATTTAAAACTCCAAATGTGACTGTAGTTTTGCTATAGAGAAGATCTGGTAGCTCATTTTTCAATAGCTCAAGAAACGTTTTTTCATCTGTTTCATTAAGTATAACAGTAATTTCTATGGGCACATCAGAAGCTAATTCAAAGAAATGTTCTTCGTGAAGAATGTGATCTTTACCAAAGCCAGCGACAGCTCTTGTAGCCAATGCTGAAAATGCTCGGTGCTTTTTAGCAAATTCCAAAAGCCACTCATATAAAAGAGTGCCATTTTTATGTTTGATATGGTCAAAGCTGTAGAATCTTAAGCAAACACCTTTCATGTTTATCTCTTTAAATGGTTAGAATTTTAAAAACGTAAACTCCTAAAATTGTGGCAAGAATACTGCCTGCTACATGGCAAATCATCAAAATAGCCGCCCAGCCATACTCTTGATGAGAAAGTAAAGTGACTGTTTC
>Ga0194123_10003285_pt1 | contig 19643 bp, 12 predicted proteins | sample TA2MahsurfametaG_5_FD_155479 | JGI IMG/M metagenome (GOLD analysis project Ga0194123, IMG submission 155479) | Freshwater microbial communities from Lake Tanganyika, Tanzania - TA2015023 Mahale A surface | ecosystem: Environmental > Aquatic > Freshwater > Lake | place: Tanzania: Lake Tanganyika... | reverse complement strand
ACCAAGTATCTGTATTATTGATACCTTCAATATTTATATTTACAGCTTGATTGCTTATTTGTTGTTCTAGCACAAAATCATAATTATTCAATACACCTTGCTTGAAATATACAAAATAACCTGTATTACTGCTAGCAAAACCTAGACGATCATTCTTATATAAAAAATTAAATTTGCCGGTCGGCGCAGGTGGTATCTCGTAAAGATAATCTTCATCTACGCTAGTGACGCTGACTAATTCAAAATTCATAGTAGTACCATCTATTGTGCTAGTAAATGGCACTATAGGCAAACTACCTTGGGGTATATTCATGCTATATTCTGCTGTGTCCACACCTAATATATCACTAACATTGCCTGGGCGACCTATCCTTTCTGAACTAATCAATGTTGCATTTAATATTGTATTAAATTGCTCAAACCAATTCGCATTTGCAGGATCATTCCACAATATAGGCAAATTGCTTAGATTAACACCATTAAAGTCTGTGATGTCCTGACTAGTCTGTATGCTTGTGATTTTCAGTGTACCTTCTGCACAAATATTGCGTTTTGGGGTATAGCTCACTAAGTTCGCTAACTTGATTACGCTATCACGGCGCTCGGCTGTGTCTAAAAAGTTTTCCCTAGCGTTCAAGTCATTTCTAAAAGCCAGACCCTGACCCATGAATGCCATTACATCAAGCAGGGCTATGAATTCGCTACTTTCAATATAGTCATTATAGGTTTCAGGATAGTAAACACGCAGGTAGTCTATGAAACTTTTGCGTAGTGTCTCATAATCATAACTACGAAAATCTACCTCGCGAAAAGTTTGGTAGATTGCTTTCCAGTCATTTACGCCGAACAATGCTGCTTGTCTAGAACTTTTAGCCATAATTACTCTCTGATTTTATTATTTATCAAACCAAAAAACCAGTTTTTCAAGATTATTGTATAGCGGCTTGATTAGTAGTGCTATCAAGAAATACGCTTAATAAAGTAGCCTCATTGAACGGCTGTATGGCTAATTCTACCTCTAGTAATATGCCATTCTCTTGTGGATATGCCCTAACAGTGTTTACTATCAGTCTTGGATCTTGATTGGCTATTCGTGTGATCTCATTTTCTAGGCTAAACTGAACGTCAGGAGTATTAGGTTCAAACACGAAGTTCCATAATGTAGTCCCGTATCCAGGTTGACCCACTTTCTCGCCCTGTCTAATATTAAGGCTATTGACAAAATCTTGTACGACAAGATTTTCATCATTCAACTTGAATTTTTTACCTGGAATTACAGGATTTACTAATGATCCTACGCCCCCATCAATACCTGGTGGGGCATTAGTTGTCTTAGGTTTATTAGCATTTATTGTGCTGAATCCGATATATTGTGGCATATTGATATTTATAGTTTAAAATTATGCGATACCTTTAATAACTTTAGTTTGAATTACAGTAACAGTTGTATTGCTTGTGTTTGCGCTGTCAGTTGTCGTCTGTGCATTTCCATATAAAGCAAGTGCTACAGCAGGATATTGCTCATCTAGTTTAACAAGTTTATCCTGTGATGCAGTGTATTCTCCTATCGCTGCATCATACATAGATTTCTCTATATCAATCTGTGGATCACCTGCAGGTAAATTTTGTTGCGCTTTTAAATATTTGTCTAGTGCTTCTATCATCTTAGTTTCAGCCTTCAAAGATGCTATTAATAATTTGCCTTGCTCAATGATATATTCAGACTTTTGTTTAGCAAAATCTTCAATGGTAGACTTTGCTGCCTCATCTACTTCACCAAATTTCGGCGCTGGTATCGCAGGATCTCCCAATTGACTTGAGATAGCACTAGAAATGCTTGATCTATCTGTTGTATTAAGTGCGATGCTAGGTACTTTGATACCTGATCCTGCGCTTGCTATGCTGCCTAATGCGCTTTGTAGTTGTGCAGCTGCGCCTGCAGGTAATCCAGACGATAGCAATGAAGTCAGTGAGCCTGCACCGTCTTTTGCTTTGCTAAGTAAATCATTGGCTTTGCCCGCCAAGCCTCCTAAACTACCGCCTAAGTTATTGAGTTTATCTGTAGCGGCTCCGGTAATAGCAGACTTTAGATCCGCTGTGCCGGGTAATGCTGGCGATGCGCCTTTAGCAAGATTGGTTATGCTACTTACTGCTCCCTGACCGCCCGGTAAATTGCTTAAACCACTTGCTACTGTTGAGGCTACTGCTGCTACGCTGCCGCCCTTTGCTGCTGCTGCTGAAGTTAATGCTGATGATCCTCCTGCTACCGAGCCTGCAAATGCTGTAGCCACTGTTTGTGCTGATTTACCTGAACTTGCTAATAACGCACTGCCTGTGCTGGTTAATGAACCTAGATTTGATCCTGATAACGAACCTGCTGTTTTTACTAAACTATCTGCTATGCTACCACCTGATGGCAATAACTTACTTGCGCTAGCCGCTATGCTGCCTATATCTGCCCCAGTGACGGAACCGATACCTGTTTTTCCAGTTGCCATAGATGTTAACTTATCAAGTGCTCCGGCTTTTGCTTCTTTAGCCTTGCCTGCTAATGAGCCAGCTGCTTGTGTTAATGAGTTTGTAGCTCCCGATAATCCTGCTTCAGTTGTTGCCTCTGCTGCTTCTTTTGCTAATGCTGTCAAATTCTGTGGCTTTCCTGCTTCCATGGGTTTAAATGATGATGTTATGGCACTAAATGCGCCGGCTGCTATTCCTTTAGCCTGATCTGCTACAGCAGCGAGGCTTGGTGAATTTACTGCTGCTTCTAGTGAACTTTGTAGTCCAGATAAGGCACCTGCAGCACCTTCGCCTATCTTACCTGCGAAATTACCTGCGCTTATATCGCCCATCACTGAATTTAATTTGCCTGTTGGTAAGTTTGGTGCTCCTGGCAATGACCCTGCCGAATTTTTAATAGCATCTACTGTAGCGCCTACGCCGTTCTTGGCTGCGCTCATGACCATGCCGCCTAATTGTCCTGCTGATTCATTGCCTGTAATAGCGCCTGCGTTTTGTAGTTTAGTCTGTGCTTGTTGTAAGTTTGTAGTCAAAGCTTTTGCTTGAGTATCAACTTTATCTACAAGGCTAGTTAGATTGGTTGCACCATCTTTACCAGTAAACAGATTATTAGTCATGCTTGTTGCTACATTACCTGTAGATGCTGCTAATGAAGTAACTAATGCTGCCGAACCAGGCTTTAATTGTCCTGCTTGTTCTAATGCTTTTGGCGTCAACGCAAATTTGCCTACACCTACAGTAGTGCCTTCACTTGTCTGTGCTATAGCCGTGCCCTTTGTCACTGCGTCTTTCAACGGTCCTGCTGCTGCTGCTTGTGCTACTGCACCTGATATGGCTTGTGTTGCTTGTGTGTTCAATGCCTTGCTTGCAGCGCCCATGTTAGGTGCTGTAGCAGCAGATGATGTTGCTACTGGATTATTCAATGAGCTTGCTGCTACTTGATTTGTTTGTTGTACGCTGCTTGCAGGTGAAGAAGGCAACGAACTGCTAGCATTTAAATCTGTCTTTACATCAACTCCCTGACCTGCGTTGCTCCATGGCGCATGTGCAGGTGCGCGGCTTGTGATGCTAACTAGTTTGCCTGGCGCTGCTGCAAATCCTTTTTCTTCATCAAATAATGTATCAGTATGTAATGTCTTATCTATCGCAGGAACTTCAGCCGGCTGCGTTGATGCCTGCCCGCTATTTAAATTTACTTTAGAGCCATTTACAAATGCCTCTGCGCCCGAAGCCATGCTTGCTTGACCGCCTGAGTTAACACTATAAGCACCGCCGACTTTGACTGTATTTTTTCCCGTTGTAAAATATTGACTATCTGCGCCAACTCTTTGCTTGAATTCTTTTTCACTATTAATATGAATATTTTCGCCCTGTATGTTTAAATTTTTTGTAGCATGTATGTTTACATTATTATCAGCGTGTAAGTTTAGATCGCCTTGTGTGCGAAGGTTTATGCTATTAGTAGCATATATGTCTACTGTACCTTCTTTGCCTAGTTCAACATAACTTTGTCCATTAGAATGCAATATCATCAAGGTCTGTCCGTCATCACTCATTAATATCTGATGACCTAATGACGTGCGGATTCTAACTAATTGGTCACGACCAATGATATCACCGTCATCCATGACTATAGTATGACCACCTCTACGCGATACCACCCTTAGTTGTTTGCTTTTATCTGCTTGAAGGTTATCTGCTATGCTAGTATCATCAAACCCTCCCTCATATATAGGGCGGCCTGGTGTGCTGATTCCCCAACCAACTCTACTAGGACTTTCACGCTGGCTACTTGAACTTATGGGGCCTCTGACTGGATCGCGCAATATACCCTGCTGAAACATTATGGTTGAGCTATAACTATGTACAGGTTTAGGTGCTGTCAAATATTCAGAACTATCAGCCACATTTTTGTTGTTGGTGTTGATGTTAGTGACTGGTAATCGTTTCGCACCGCCATAACTTTTTGCTTCACCTTCGTTTGGTATTATATTATCAGTAGCACCTATAGCAGGAACCATCTGCAATGCTTCCGGCGACATGACACAACCTACATAAAATCCATAGTTCATATCACCATCAACGAACAAGCATAGCACAGTAGTCCCTATGTCGGGGGGACTAAACCACATACCATAACTGCTTGGATTAGTCTTAAATGTTCCCAACTCTGTATCACCTGCGTCTGGTCTTGTGACACCATAAAAGGGACTCAACATAGTCACTGGACGCCAGTTGTCTTTGTTTTCAGGATCTAGACCGCTGTTGTCTGAGATATAGACCATGACCTGACCGCTGCGTTTAGGATCAACATTATCTTTTACGATACCCAATGCAGGAACCATGCGTGGATTAGCGCCGCCTGCATCTGGGCTGCTTCTCTTAAGTGGACCTTTTGGTTTTATAACGTCTTGTGCCATTATTATCCGCCGCCTCTAAGAGGTGTTCCGTCTAAGTTTGTTAAACCGCTTTTATCTAAATTCTGTAAAGGTTTCTGATCATCATTGGCTGATGCTGATGTACTTGAACCACTAGTGGCTGTGCTGGAATCTGTGCTTGATTCGCCTGTGTCAAACGAAGTACCTATCAATGATAGCACCTGTTCAAATTTTCCACTTGCAAAAGTGCTTTCTACCTGTGCCACTTCCCATATTAAAGCACCTTGAGTCATATCTTTTATATATTGCGGATAATTCAAGAAGAAAATACTTTCATTGATTTCCATAAGACCAGTGCTATTCTTGTAGTCAACTGCTTCTTTGAAAGCGACCTCTATGAATACCTGTCCTCCGTTTGCACTGATAGTATAACCATCAGTATCGTAAAATTTATTATAAAGTTGTGTGACAGATGTGGCAGCATCACGGATTAAGAAATCAGGATCGCCCAATATTTTAATCTTACCATTAGCATATGCTCCTATATCATGTAGACTAGTGACTATACTATTCTGTGCTTCAGTACCTACAGCAAGAGTACCGGTTCTATCCCCTTTGCTTTTTACACCGGTCTTGACAGATGTACCGCCCGCTGTTGCCGTTCCTGCGCTAGTATTTTTAGTACCGGGCGGGGGAGCATCTGCTTTTTGTCCAGTATTACCTGATGTAGTTTTTGTATTTCCAGTACTAGATCCTGATCCATCTGCGGGTGTTGCTTGACCCTCTCGTTCTGCCCCTGGGTTCTGACTCTTTGATAAACTCTGAAAATCTTTTTCTTCAATACCTAATACAGTATTGAAATATAGATTGTCAAACTGTAGTGAATAATCTAATACTTCACTATTCTGTCCAGTAAAATAATAATCATAACGCTTATGTGGACCATAATATTTGGTTTGATCAGGAGCGTATGGTGTCGCTACGCTAGGTATTTCATAGACGGCTATGATAAAATTTTGTTCGTAAGCCCAGTCTTTTATCGTATCATCCCACTCACATTTAACTATTTCTGAATTTACTGTAAACCAGGCTAACGGTAATGGATTCTCACGCTTAACTTGAGGATTATTTTTTTGATCTATATCAGGTTGTTTAGTATTAGCGTATACAGTTTTTAAAGCATTCTCCATGTAGGCGCTGCGCTTGATGATTGTTTCTATAGCTTGTATTATAGAAACATCATTGTTAAAAATCATCATTCTTTCATTTGGATCTGGTGGCTTAACGCCTTTAGCATCAGTAGATTCAGTTGTATTTTTTGCTCCACTGCCCGGCCACTTAATCTTATCTAAATCACTTTGTGTGACCATGCTAGCACGACCAATCCTATTTTCAGCATCGCCTACATATTTGATTGAGTATTTGTTAGGTATGCCATCTGATGGGTTTTTTTTCTCGGTTCTTTGTAATTCGCTTTGATTTAATTTAGTTATTAAACCATTAATACCATTAAGAGCATCGTTTACATTATTGCCCTGTACTTTGACACCAGTGGGTATCCTGCCTCGTTTTGTACCTAATAGTGCTTGAGCGTTGATGCTTACTGCTTCCACATTGTAGGTAACAGCTTTGCCATCTAATTTAAACTTGACATTGGTTATTTCCATGTCATAATAATTTTCAAACAATGCATCTGTACCTGCAGGATCTATAGGTTCTCCATATAATTGATCGCCCGGTTTTATCAAGTTACCGTTGATGTCGTATCCATAGAATCTTAAACCTAATATAAAAATATTTTTAAAATTGTTGCTGAGTTCTTTAAAGCTCGTAGAATCAGTATACGCTTTTAATGCATCACCTGCTCTTTTAAGATTAGTCAAAAAACTAAATCCATATGGTTCTGTGACAACGAAATTAAAATTAGTGATTGCGCTAGTATCCGTTCCTGTACCTTTTGTTCCCAAAGCTGTGCTGAAGCGCAAGTTATCAATATAATAATCTAATTGGAATCCTGGTGCTCTTCTACTTACGTTGTTGTTAATACCGCCGCTTTGTGCGATAATATATGCGCCAGCGCCTGCGCCTACTGGATTAGCATCGCTGACGGGGCCAGCAGTCGCTAATGCATTGATATTTCTTCTACCGGTGTTAACAAACTCTTGATATGCGTCTGGAGTAATCATATACCATGATATCTGATATGTATAACTCGCTAGTTTTGATAGTGGATTGTATAATCGCTTGCCAGGTCTCTCAGTGCCGCCCATGCCTGCAGCACCAGGACTGGCTGCTGTGCCAGTGGCTGCTCCTGTAGTAGAAATATTTGTGGCTACAAATGATCCTGCAGGAAATACATTTTGTTTTTGATTTAGGTATGATACTGCTAGGCTGCTTTGATCGTCATCAACCTGATTAACATTGATTGCCATTTATTATATACCCAATGCTTGTCTTAGTGTATCCATAGTAGGCACATATAATTCTACGCCTGTCACGAAATTAAAATATGGATCTGGGCCTAATCTATTTGGATTTCGCACAGCAAATACCCACCAGAGTTTGCTATCTCCATATAAGTCATATGCTAGCAAATCAGGACGCAAGTTGTAAACTTCTGCCAAAATAATCTGTACATCGCTAGGCTGAGCAGGTATAGGTCTATACGTCATAAAGTCTAAGAACTTCTGATTGAATATTTCTGTCTCTTTGTATGGACTAGTTCTTGGGTATATTGCGTTGCTTGACATTACCAGATGCCTCCGCCTGCTTGCTTGACTCCATTCAATAACTTACCGCTAGCATAATCTTTCACGCTAAATCTGTTGCTGATATCATATCTACTTACGATAGGTACAGCGCTGATGCTGATGTTAATCTTAGTGGGCACATATGTAGGTTCTTTAGTGCCAGGAGGTATAGTGCTGTTAAAACCCCCTCCGCCAGCTGCACCGCCCCCTCCAAAATTTGGACCTGATAACTTGCCGCCGGGTATCAATACGTTTATAATAGTTTTCGCTGTGCCACCTAACTTACTAACAGCATTTTCTATCAATCTATTTTTTACTGCATCAAAAGGATTAGTTCTTAGGTTTTTTTTACCATCAGCAGATGGTGCCCTATTGACCCCGGCTGGCAATGTCAATGCTCCTGCTCTGATGTAATCAACATCAGGTGGCAAGTTATACGTGAAGTTAGTTATCGCTAATGGATGCGCATTAAATTGAAATTCACCATAACCAAACAGATAGCATAATGGAGGCGGTGTTCCTGGCTTCGGCATCTCATCCTGTCCATAAAACATCTTAGTCACGCTACGGAAAAAATGTATGACTGCTAGCATATAGTTTGCTTCTTCAGTATCTTGTGCAGTAAAATCACAAGTTATAGTTATAGAATCTACAGAACTACTTTCATATTGAAATATTTTGTAATTACTATGTACCGGCATTACTGAATTATAGGCAGCAGCGTAGGTTACATTCACAGTAGGTGTATATGGAAATATAATCCCATCAGTTGCAGCTAGTGGTGCAAGTATACCTGGAGTATCTGAGTAATAAAGATACTTTGCTTGTTGCGCGCCTGGACTTAATGCTAGTCGCACACGCCAATCTTTTCGTTGTTGAAAGTTTGTAGTATCTTGTAGTGTAGCCTGCGCTCTTGTTTTTTTGACTTCGCCGGGAAGTCCTGAATTAGTGTTAATCTTGTCCGGGCCCTTAGCCTCAGCCTTTGCTAATTCTTCTGCTTTCTTTTTCTCGTCTGCTGCTACTTTAGGATCGGCGGCAGTGACTTTTTCTGGACTTTTTTTCCCCGTCACAGTAACTTCTTCTAAGCTGTCTCCGGGGGGTACATCTTTTGGATCTATCTTTTCAGGTGTCTTTTTACCTGTGACTTCTACTTCTTCTAATGAATCTAGATCGTCTTGCTTCTTTTGAGCGGCTGCATCTTCAGCCTCTTGTATCTTATCTTCTGCATCTGATATCGCTAATTCTACATCGTCTATACCAGTTTCAATATCTCTGATAAGGTCTTCAGTTCTTTCCCCTAACTGGTCGAATTTAGCGGCTGCAGCCGGACAACCGGCCTTTTCTGCTTTGGATGATAGATTATAAAGAGCGGTGTCTAATATCTCTGCGCCGGCGAGCCACTCTTTTAGATTAGCAATTGGCCCGTATGCGCCTCTAACATCAAGGCTTTTGGCAGCATTTATACCTCGAGATATGGATGCACCGTATCCACCATTGATCTCGTTAAACTTACTAAGCCTAGTGTTATATTCAGCATCAAATTGTGAGCAGTCTGCCATCGTGATTCTCTTTGTATGATTATCAGACACATAAATAGCATGTCTGTCTGTTATTTATCGCCCTAAAAATCGCCGTTTTTGTATTCTAGGCTTGACAAATGTTGCCAGGCCATGTATCATTTACGCAACACTTTTATAAGAGGAACTATGTCTATAACAACTAAGAAACCTGTAAATTATTTAAACAATAAAGATATTCTCAAAGAGATTCACGCTAGCAAAACATCATATTGTTGCTATGCCAGGCAGGAATATCATCAATACGATCTAATCATTGACATGCCACAAAATTCATTAGAAAAGTCATTAGAACAAATTAGCCGCCCAAAAAACATCAAAGCCGCTAAAGAAGTAAGAGCCGCAAGAATATTAGCAACTACAGGCGAAGAGGTAAAATTAAAAGACATTCCTGTTACTGATCTTGTGTTTCGTGTAATGACCTGGGATCATATACCTGTCAGTCCAAAACAACCACGTAAAATTATAGTAAAGAAAACTGCTATAGATATTTTAGAATTCGATGACATAGAAGATGATACATTTTTTGCCGATCTAGAAGATGACAAGACTAAAGGTGAAGTAGATGACATGGTACATGTCAAAGTTAATTTTCCTCCTTTCCAGCATTACAAACTAGATAGCAATAATTCTGCTGTTTGCGTAGGTAAAAGTCATTGGAAAAACGGTGTTAAGACCGGTGAGTTCAGCAAGGATCACGGCAAGATCACAGATAAGTTAGCCCGTATGTTCATCATGTTGTGTGAGAAATACGCCATGAAGTATAACTGGCGCGGATACACATACAATGATGAGATGCGTAACAGCGCCATATTACAATTGACTTATGTTGGGTTACGATTCAATGAAGCCAAGAGTGCTAACCCATTCGCTTATTATACAGCCGCTATCACAAATAGTTTCTGCCGTGTATTGAACACTGAGAAGCGCAATCAAAATATCCGTGACGATATCTTAGAGATGAATGGATTAAACCCAAGTTATACAAGACAGATGGCAGGACAAAAGTTTGAAAGTTATGAAGAATAACCATAAAACTTGATAAACTCTCAAAATTTGTATAAAATATATTGATGTCTAACCTATTTAAAAAGGCAGCATGTTTTACTGATATACATTTTGGTCTTAAGAGCAACAGTCTTGAACACAATCAAGACTGTTTAAACTTTATCGATTGGTTCATTAAAACTGCCAAAAGCGAAAATTGTGAGACTTGCATATTCCTAGGTGATTATAATCATCATAGAGCAAGCATTAATATACATACTATGCAATATGGATTGCGAGCTTTGGAAAAACTAAGCGGTGCATTCAATCATGTATATTTTATTCCGGGAAATCATGATCTTTATTATCGTGATCGCCGCGACATTCATTCAGTAGAATGGGCTATACATTTGCCTAACGTAACAATAATAAATGATTGGTTTATTGAAAACGATGTTGTGATAGCGCCGTGGCTAGTGGGAGAGGACTATAAAAAATTATCCAAATTAAGCGGTAAGTATTTGTTTAGCCATCTTGAATTGCCGCATTTCTATATGAATGCTATGATTGAGATGCCTGATGTGGGCGAGATAAACGATACTCACGTACATGGATTTGAACAAGTTTATAGCGGGCATTTTCATAAAAGACAAGCAAGGAAAAATATATGGTACATGGGCAATGCCTTCCCACATAACTATGCCGATGCAGGCGATGATGCGCGTGGAATGATGATACTTGAATGGGGAGTTGATCCTGTATTCAAGTCATGGCCTAATCAACCATTGTTTCGTGTATATAAACTAAGCGAGATACTTGAAAATCCTGAAGGATTATTATTGCCAAGAAGCAGCGTCCGCGTTCATCTTGATATAGATATCAGTTATGAAGAAGCCAATTTCATCAAAGAACAACTGATACCTAAACACAGCCTTCGTGAAATGGCATTGATACCTATGAAGTTGGAGCAACATCAACTTGATCTTGCCCCAGGCGAGTTGAAATTTGAATCAGTAGATCAGATAATACTAGATCAAATTAGTAATATCGAAAGTCAATTTTATGACCAAAGATTATTATTAGACATATACAAGAATCTATGATTAAATTAAAAAATATTACATTACGAAACTTTTTATCGATTGGTGCAGTCACGCAAGCCGTGAACTTTGATAGCAAGGAACTTACATTAATCTTGGGTGAGAACCTTGATCTAGGCGGTGACGGTGCCAGAAACGGTACAGGTAAGACTACATTGATTCAAGCATTGAGTTATGTATTGTTCGGCACGCCTATCAATCAAATTCGCAAAGACAATCTGATAAATCGTACTAATGCTAAAGGCATGTTGGTAACATTAGAGTTTAGTTGCAATGGCATAGACTATAAGATCGAAAGGGGCCGCAGACCAAACATACTTAAGTTCTATGTCGATAATAAAGAAGAAGAATGTGTGAACGATGCTCAAGGTGAGAATAAAGAAACACAGGAGCACATAGAAAGAGCCATAAACATGACTCCTGATATGTTTCAGCAGATTATAGCATTAAACACATACAGCGAGCCATTCTTGGCTATGAAATCAAATGATCAGCGTAACATCATTGAGCAATTACTTGGTATAACATTACTAAGCGAAAAGGCTGAGTTGATAAAGACATTGATTAAATCAACTAAGGATAGTATAACTGAAGAAGAGTTCCGTGTAAAGGCTGTCGAGGAGGCCAATAAACGGGTACAAGAACAGATTGAGAATTTAAAACGTAGAGCGAAATTATGGCTTACTAAGCATGATGAGGATCTAGCAAAACTAAAAGAAGACCTAGAAGAATTACAAAAATTAGATATTGAAAAAGAATTGCAGGGTCATAAAGACTTTGCAACATATAATCAAAAGAAAAAAGATATCGCTGACTTAGCAAAGACCATAACTAGAACACAAGATGATCTTGATAAAGAAGAAAAGGCATTAAAGAAGGTTGAAAAGGAACTTATTCAATTAAGAGATCACAAGTGTCATACTTGTGGTCAAGACTTCCATGATGAAAAGCATGCCAAAGTAACTAAAGAAAAAGAAAAGAATAAAAAGGATAATGAGAAAAACATCAAGGAATTCAATGAGTTACTAGCGCAATTGAAATCAACGAAAGATGAACTGGGTGTATTAGGCAAACAACCTAAACTATATTATGATACGGAACAAGAAGCATTTCAACATCGTGGTTTAGTCGATGCATTAGTATCTAAGATAGATGAAAAAGAAAAAGAAGAAAATCCTTATACCGATCAAATCGTTGATATGGAAAATCAAGCATTGCAGACTGTGAATTTCGATAGGATAAACGAACTCACTAGAATCAATGACCATCAAAAGTTTTTGCTTGAATTATTGACAAGCAAAGATAGTTTCGTCCGCAAGAAGATTATAGATCAAAATTTAAGTTATCTTAACGCAAGGTTAACGCATTATCTTGATAAGATCGGATTACCTCATCAAGTAATATTCTTAAACGATCTTACTGTTCAAATCACAGAGTTGGGCCGTGAACTTGATTTTGATAATCTTTCTCGCGGCGAACGCAATAGACTTATACTAGGTTTGTCATTTGCCTTCCGCGATGTATGGGAAAGTTTATATAGCCCAATCAACACATTATTCATAGATGAATTAATCGATAGCGGTATGGATAGTATGGGAGTAGAGAATAGCATGGCTATTCTAAAAGATATGAGTCGCAATAGAAATAAATCGGTATGGCTCGTAAGTCATCGTGAAGAACTAGCAGGGCGTGTGCCAAGTGTATTAAGAGTCATCAAAGAAAACGGCTTCACGACATACAATACCAGCCACGATTTATTATGAGTTTAGCATTATGGCATTGGCATATAGAAGTAAGTAGCAAATGTACGTTGCGCTGTCCTCGCTGTGCCCGTAGTGAGGTGCCTGATACATTGATCAACACTGAATTAAATTTAGAGTTTTTCAAAAAAAATTTTACAGCAGAATTTGTTAGCCGTTATGTAGAAAAAGTAACATTCTGCGGTGATGACGGTGACCCCATATATGCGCATGATCTAGTGCCGATTATAAGATATCTAAAGTCTTTCCGTGATGTAGCTATAGTAATAGTAACTAACGGTAGTTATAAGAAACATGACTGGTGGTTAGAGTTAGCCAGCGTGTTGACACAAGTTGATCATGTACACTTTAGCCTAGATGGTTATGATCAAAATAGCAACGAACAATATCGCATCAATAGCGATTATGATAGCATCATGTTGGGTATCAATACTTTACGCAACAACAGCGATTGTTACATGACCTGGGACTGCATTGGTTTTAAATTCAATGAAGACCATATCGATACTATGAAAGACATGGCAAAAAAACTTGGCTTTGATCAATTTCAACTAACTCTTAGCACAAAGTTTGGCAGTAAGTATGAACACTATGGTAGAAATGATATATTAGAACCAAATAATAAAAACTTGATTAGCTCTACGCATAGGTTCGATAGAAAGATCACAAACCTATCTGGTAGAATATTACGCGAGAGATATAAGCAGACGAATTTGGAACTATATGAAAACATTAAAACTATAGGAGACATAAAGCCTATATGCCATATCGGGAATAAAGGATTGTTTATTAATAGTTTGGGTGATTTCTATCCTTGTTGTTGGGTAGCAAATCGTTATGGTCATAACAAACATTGGAATGAGTTAGGAAAAAAATACAACCTACATAACAATCTATTACATGATGTTGTTAATGATATGTTCTGGAACGAAAAGTTTGTTGAAAATAGTTTTGAATGTAACCTTAAATGTAAGAGTAATGTAGTAGATAAAAATTATGCCACTGAGTGGTAGGCGAATACATATTAACATGCCTAGTCCACAAAAACAGAAAGGAAACAGTTTTGAGCGTGAGATAGCAATATATCTCAGTAAAATTTATAATGAGAGTTTTATTCGCGCTCCTGGTTCAGGTGCATATGTAGGAGGTAAAAACCAAGTACGCACACAAATACTACACGAAGGACAGATCCGTAGTTTCAAGGGAGATATAGTTCCCGGACAAAGTTTCAGCAAAATGAATGCTGAATGCAAGAGTTACGCTGATTTTCCATTTCATCAAGTGCTAGCAGGCAACTGTAAAACATTAGATAGTTGGATAGATCAAATGATGGCAGTGGCAGAACCAGACGATCTAAACATACTTTTTATGAAATTTAATCGTAAAGGTAAATTCGTTTGCGTACAATCTACAATGACCTGGGTAACAGATCATTTTTTATATTATACATCAAAGGCATATAAAGACTGGCTCATTATCGAATATGATAATTTCTTTAAACTCAACAAAGACTTACTTAAAGCTTATTGCTCGGGCATCACAGAGACAAACTCACATATCATCAATATTCCTGCTGAAACATATAACACAATATCACAGATATAAACAATTTGTTTGGTCGGGGACCTCGACCCTCCTTGAGGAAGTACAGGTAGTGCTGTGCCGACGGATCTGGAGTAAGCATAGATTTACATCTATGGAAAACCGAGAGGGCAATCGACAGGTTTGCGAACCCTCAATGAGTCTATGATATACTTTGTCTTGCGATCATAGAACATGCGTTGCCGAGATATGTAACAGTATCTCACTACAGTCCCATAAACTTTATAGGGCAACCGGTAGCAATACATAGCAAACTGGCTAATGTATTGGGGAATAGACAACATGGGTGATAGGGCATGGCAATGTCTTTACCAATGGTAGTGCTGAATAGCACTACCATGGATTCAAAGGCGGCAATATAAATTCAGTAAAAAAAAAATAAAAACAAGTCTGAGCGACAGCGAAGACTTAGACAAACGAAGTTTGTCTTTATGTTTAGAAGTATGGTAATTCTGTCTTTTTTGTGATATCCATATGTTCTTCAATGAGTTTTATTATTTCTTGTCTTTCTTGTAAAGACATATTAAGGATATCCTCGTAGGTAGCGCCACCTCTCATGTTCCAAGCCATGGTTATAGCGTTTTTTCTTATGCCCTGAACTTCAGCGTCTAGATTATCAATATACTTCTTTGCTGCCTCAGGGCTAGCTATAAGAAGTGTCATCCGAAAAAATCAGATGCGTTTAGTGTATAGGGTTGTTCATACTCATTGCTACAATTGACACATTTTATGTTTAAAGGTTTTAATTCAGTGCTATTCTTGAGTTGAGCGTTATGATCACGGATAGCGATGTATACACTACCATCACAGTTATGCAAGAAATCATCGATATATGTCACTTCTTCTACTCTTGCATTGGGCGTATCTATATATTCTATAGTATTTGAAATGATCTTCATTGTTGCTTCAGTTATGGCACGAATCGCTTCTTGCGTTACTTTTGCTTTCTCATCAACATCTTCCATAGAGTCTAAGTTACTATATTTCTTTTGTATAGCAAATTGATCCAAAGCAGCTTGATTCATTTCTCTATATGACAATGGTCTAAACTTAATTTTAAGATCATTTATGCTTAACAAGGATTTATAATCGGCTTGTTTTAATTCTGCTAATATGCCAACTAGATTGATTTGATATGTTGCTTCATTTTTGCATTTAGGGCAAGTAGTGTTTATTTCAAGATTCTCTTGACCTGCTGCTGCTCTAATAGCGATTAATACTGCATCAAGATCACTTGAACTTAATCTCCATGGATCTTTGATAGCAGGTACGCAACTCTTGATTAAATCTGTTACAGCATTCCCGTTATAAAGAGCATCAGGCGTTCTGATTGTGATCTCATCTATAGCAGTCATTGGGTACACAGGTAATTCGCCTGTCTCCGGCATCTCTACTATATCACTATCATAATCAGTGCCCTTGCTAGGCAATGAAAAGTATACAGCTGGTCTACGAAAATATTGTCTTAAAGGATTATTGTCCATATGTCTTCCTCGTAAAAAATTGGCTATTTTTCCAATTATAAATACAAGTGTATTTATTGACCTAAAAGTAGCCAAATAAAAATGTCTGAAGATATTGATAAACTGAATAACAGTGTAAGAGAACTCAACGAAGTGATCCGTAACCTCACGGGTCAAATGGGCGATCTTGCGGGTGCAGCTAACAATAATATAAAATCTACTGCAAATATGACAGATGCCGAAAGGAAAGCGGCAGAAGCGTTACAAAAATTAAAAACGAATACTGACGGTCTTAGCGAAGCCGAAAAGTCTAGGATCGAGGCACAAAAGAAACTAATACAATATGACCTGCAATTAGCTGAAGCGGGTGCTAAGGCTAAAGACTCATTAAAAGGTTTTGCTAGTGGTATATTAGATACCAACGTAAAACTCACTAACTTAAATCAAGGATTATCATCAGCAGGTGATGCTGCATTTGCATTAGGTAAAGCATTTGGCCCATTGGGTATGCTCATAGGTGGACTTGTTAAAGGGTTCACTATGCTCATGGAGGCTAATCTTAAGATTAGCCAAGCATATCTAGAAGGTAAAGATCAACTTAGTAAATTAGGTGCAGCAGGAACGCATACTACTAAATCATTGCAGGCTTTGGCCCGTGATGCTGGGTTGAATGCTGAAACATTAGGTCGCATGATCAAACCTATACAAAGTATGGGTCAAAGCATAATAACTTTGGGCGGAAATGCAGGTGATGCTCAGGCAAGTTTTGCAAAACTAATCAAGGCTACTGACGAAGAACGCGCAATGATGTCTCGTCTTGGTATTAACCAAGAACAGATGATGCAAGGTACTGCGGATTATCTAGCATTACAATCAGCATCGGGTAGAGGTGTACAGAGCGATCTTAGAGATAGAGAAAAATTAAGAAAAGAAAGTCAAGCATATCAAGTTAATCTACAAGAATTAGCAGCATTAACTGGTAAAGATGTCGATGCATTAAAAGCGCAACAAAAAGAAATGTTGATGAATCGTCAAGTTCAATTAAAGAACATGATGGACAATGCTAAAGAAGATCGATTAAGAAGAGAAGCGGAAAAAGAACAAGATCCAGTAAGAAAAAAACAACTTGAAGAACAAGCAAACGCTATAGCAAAAGAATCAAAAGCCAGAAATGATGCTTTCGCTGCGCTAGCCGGTGGTCCTAAGGTACTCCAAAAAGGTATACAAGAATTAACTACTGGAACTATCAGCGGCGAGAACGCACAAAAATTGGCTCGTCTTGGAATGCAAAAAGAGATTGATGAGTTTAATAAAACCATCAGAGAAGGTGGAAATCAACAAGAAGCCGCTAGAAAACTTCAAGATGCATATATTGAAAAATTTGGCCAAAGAGTAGAAACTACCGGTAGACAAATGGCGATTTCCGGCGAAGTCGCTAAAATGTACGGTGCTGACAGTGAAGAAGAATTACAGTTAATAAGTGATAGAAGAAATAAAAGTTACGTAGAGGAAGGCAAGATTGTTGACGCTAGGGTCAAAGCAGCACAACAAGCAGGTAAAGATCCAGCAGCCGATGCTAGAGCAAAACTTGAAAATGCAAATATCGCGGCTGCAGGTGCTATAGAAGATGTAGTATCTGCATTGAATCCATTTAAGTTAGGATTGATAGGACTGACAGCAGCAGCAGGTGCAGCAGCATTAGCACTTGGTATCATGGCTAAGAAAGGTATGTTTGCAGGCGCCGGCGGCGATGGCGCCGGCATGATGGATAAAATTAAAGGCTTATTCAGTTTCGGTGGTCCTAAAGCAGGAGCGGGTGCTAAAGGTGGCGCAGGTGGTGCAGTTGATGCAGTAGCATCTATACCGGGGGGAGCGGGTGCCGGACAACTAGTACAAGGGTTGGGAGCCGGCGGTGCTGGGGGCGGTAAAGGATTCTTAGAAAAAGCAGCAGATGGATTGGCCGCATTTGCAAATCCTAAAGTTGTTGTAGGTGCGGGAGCGTTCGGTGTTGCTATAGCAGCGGTTGGAGCAGGTATAGCAGGCGCTACATGGATCATAGGCAAAGCGTTACCAAGTTTAGCAGAAGGATTAGCACCATTTGAGAAACTAGACGGAGAAAAACTAAAAGCATCTGGTGCAGGTATCGCTGCTATAGGTGGGGGTCTTGCGGCATTTGGAGCAGGTGGAGCTTTAGGTGCTCTAGGTAGCATAGTAGGTGGATTAGGAGACAAACTAGGCAAAGCATTGGGCGTAGATGGCCCTATGAAGAAACTTGAAGACTTTAGTAAGTTAAACATTGACGCTAAAAAAGTCAAAGAGAATGCTGAAGCATTCATGGCATTTAATAAAGCAATGGCAGTTGGTTCAGCCGCAAGTGCTGCAGGATCGGCAGGAGGCTTGTTTGGCGGTTTGATGGACAAATTAAGCGATAAATTAGAATTTAAGGGTCCTTTAGTCAAACTACAAGAGTTTGCATCAATTAAAATTGATGACCAGCAAGCAAAACAGATCAAAACTAATGCTCAAGCATTTGTCTACTTCAGTCAGGCTATGGAAAGTTATAAGGGTTCAGGTCAAGGAATGTGGAGCACACTGATTGAAAAAGTATCAAGTTCCTTTGAGATTGATCCTCCAACTGAAAAGATGAAAAAATTCGCTCAAGTAGATTTAGGTGAAAACGGCGCTAAAATAGTAAAAGATAATGCTGATGCATTTGTAGCATTTAGTAATGCTATGGCTCAATATAAAGGCACTGCAGGTGATGGATTAGGGGCAGCATATAGTAAAAAGATATCAGAATGGTTTAGCATAGACCCGCCTGTAACGCAAATGCAGAAATTTGCTGCAATTGATTTAGGTGAAAAAGGTCCGGAAAGGGTTAAAACTAATGCTCAAGCATTTGTGTACTTTAGCCAAGCCATGGCAGAATACAAAGGCACTGCAGGTGATGGATTAGGGGCAGCATTTAGTAAAAAGATATCAGAATGGTTTAGCATAGACCCGCCTGTAACGCAAATGCAGAAATTTGCTGCAATTGATTTAGGTGAAAAAGGTCCGGAAAGAGTTAAAACTAACGCAGATGCATTTGTCATGTTTTCAAATGCTATGGCAAATTATAAAGGTACTGGGCAAACAATGTTAGGTACACTTGCAGAAGGTGCTGCAAGTTTCTTTGAGTTAGATCCTCCAACTGAAAAGATGAAAAAATTTGCTGAAATTGATTTAGGTGAAAAAGGTCCGGAAAGAGTTAAGACAACCGCACAAGCATTTGTGTACTTTAGCCAAGCCATGGCAGAATACAAAGGCGGCGGAGCAATGGCTAATGCTGTCGATAGCATGGTCAGTGGCATCACTAGATTATTCGGCGGTGATGATGTAATAACCAAATTCGTAAAATTTACTGAACTAAAGGTTGATCCTGATAAAGCATTAAAATTAGGACAAGCCTTTAATAATTATATGACTGCCATGGGAGGCGGCGCTAAAGCAGGTGCAGCGCCCGCTGCAGC
>Ga0194123_10003280_pt1 | contig 19685 bp, 12 predicted proteins | sample TA2MahsurfametaG_5_FD_155479 | JGI IMG/M metagenome (GOLD analysis project Ga0194123, IMG submission 155479) | Freshwater microbial communities from Lake Tanganyika, Tanzania - TA2015023 Mahale A surface | ecosystem: Environmental > Aquatic > Freshwater > Lake | place: Tanzania: Lake Tanganyika... | reverse complement strand
GTTCTAATGATCTTGATCGCCTCATCCTGTTGCTCATGAGTTTTACCCCATATTTCAATATTGTCGTACATCCAGCGAAACACATCTTCCATTTCTTCTGGCGCAGCCTGAGAACACAGCAAAGTGCGAGCCTCACGCACTTTGCCGCTTTTGAACAAGGAAACAGCATCCAGTTTCCAGTCACCCACAGATTTATCGCCCTCGCGAGGTTTGTTTAGATGGCCTTCGCTGCTGTTCAATTGTACCAGATTCAAACATTTGCGAAGATCTGGATAAGTGGCCTTAACATAACTGTCTAGTGTGTCTAGCTCAAATTCTATGGCTTCATTTACCAAAACTGTGGCCACTCTGGCTGTGAACTCAGTGTGATCCTGTTTGGCAATGTGGAAACCTTGACACCTACTGTGCAGTGCTGGAATAATCTTGTGTGGCGCATTACAAGTAAAGATGAATCGTACGCTGGCATGATAAGTTTCCATGGCGTTACGCAACAGTGCCTGACTGTTTTGGCTTAGATAGTCTGCCTCGTCCAACAGAATAACTTTGAATTCACCAAAGGGCATGGTACTGGCAAACCCTAGCACTTTGTCGCGCATGGTTTCAACCTTGGTTTCGTTTGAAGCGTTCACAGTGAGCACATCATATTGATCTACACCAAGTTCATGCATGAGCATGCGAGCCAGCGTGGTTTTGCCTGTTCCGGGCCCACCACTGAGCAACAGATGCGGAATATGACCTTGCTTGATCCAAGCCAACACTTGGTCACGCTGACTGCTGTCAATGAACACATATTCGTCCACAGTCTTGGGACGATACTTTTCAACCCATAGATCTTTCATTTTTCTCAACCTTGGCTTCTTCGTACACAACTCTACGAACCACATTTGTTTTGTCTGCTTTGTCTTCATCTAACACAGGAGCCACACGATCTTGTGGAGGCAAGTCTGGTCCTTGATACTGTCTACCAAACCAACTGCCTGTGAATAGTTCTATCAAACAGCGCAGTGGCCATGCAACAATTAACAATGTGCTAATTAATAACACACCAACAAAGTGTACAGTTTGAACATACACACTAAAAATTAATTCCATAATCATGCGCCAGTAACCCATCATTTCTGTGTAACTGAATTCTGATTCTTCGCCGCGATCAAAGCTGCGAATATGCGCAACCAATGCGGTGCTTAGTTGTTCGTTTTTGATTTTGAGAATATCAAGCAAGCCTCGATAAAGACGAGCCATCATATGGCTTCGTTTTTTGGCTTCTTCTTTAGAATTTGAATCATCCGTTCCTGTTCCCATTTGTCTTCTCCATCAAAGGTTGGTAAACTGTCATACCTGTCCTCTAACCAGCATTTTAACTGATATAGCTCATGCTTGCAAGCTATTCCGGTGAAACCATCGTTATACGGAGAATTTATTTCAACCAGACTTGTGCGGATAGCTGCATAAGCATCCTCAAGGTTGGGTTTGCGGAATCCCATTGGTTATTTTGTTTTGCTATGGGCCTGAACAGCCGAACTGATTGTATCGTCGGCATCTGGGGATTGGTCACTTACGAACATAATGCAGTCTGGATCAACCCGTCGTAAAGTAAATTGCTCGTGGTCAACTTCAACCTCAATGCCTCGACTCCATCGCCCGTGCTCTACTAGAATCCATTGCCCTGGAGCAACATCTTGTTGTTCTGGGCCAACTGCGAACACCTGCGCCCAGCGTGGACGGATGCCGGTTGTGGTAGCATCGTCGCCCAACAGCACTATGCCGCTAGAAAGAGTTCTGCCACTAAAATTCATGTCCTTCACCAAGACATTATTGCCCAATGGACGAAGTTTTTCTATGTGATGAGTATGTCGATAACTTCCTTGCGCAGGAAAAAGTCCTTGACCAATTGGTAGTTCGTTCATTTAGATTCTCGAAGGCCCGTTGCCATTGTTCTTTTTTGGTTGAAGAAGTTTTTGTTCAATCTTGGTACTTTTGGCCACTGCGTCTGCAAGTGCGCCGCGCATTTTTGGTTGTTCAATTTGATCCATGGCTTGATCTTGCTCTAGGATTGAATCTGGCATACCAGTATCCACAGGCGGTACATTCGCTCGGGTATTCTGAGCATCTTCTCGTTGCTGCTCTACCTTTTCTTTGGTATACACAGCATTGGTGTTATAATATTCTTTCATCACCTGTTCACGTGTGCGTACCACAACACCACCTGGGCCAAGTTCGTCGCCACGAGCATTAGTTTTCATGTTGCCCACTGCCACAGATTGTTCATTACGCACTCTTAGCGCATCCAAATCAATGAATTTGCCCTGTGCTGATCTATAAATTTGTTTTGCCATTTTGTTCTCCTTAGTCAGATATTTATTTGAGGAATTCACTGGGATCTAAATCATAATATAAACTGTTAATTTTATGTACACCCAGCAAGAACAGCACAAAACTAGCCACACTACTACCTCGTCCAACTCCCCACACAATGTTGTGTTCTCGCATGGTGTCCACAAGATATTTTAGATATTTGAGCAAGTTGAACAAGTCACGCTCTTGAAACAGCAGCAGCTCATTACCAACTCTTTGTAGTTCTGCATCATTTGTGCATAACGACAACACATGTTCTGCGATATCCAGCTGTTGATATTGTTCTGGCATGAACCAAGATTCTTGATTCTGTTGATCAAATTCTTCAAGTGTTGCATGGTCATGCTGATACTGTTTCAACTGCGGCAGTTCTGCGTATAATGAATTTACAGCAAAATTATATATTTCTGGATCAAGCACTGATACTCTGGAAATATCAAAATCAGGTTTTTGATACAACAGGTCGCAAAGCTCGTCACAACTGGCATACGCTACTCCGTACTGATCGTATTTCATTTTTTGATGTCAATGATCTTGCTAAAGTTTTTGCTATTCTTTTCCATGTCCTCTAGTCGCTTGCGATTTCGATTGGCTAATTCGTCTTGGTAGTGTTGCATGATCATTTGCATTTGCCGCAAAGCATCACCAGATCTTAGCCTATATGCAGAATTCATTTTATTTGTAAGTTCGGTTATTTTGTTGTACAGTTCTTCATCTTTTAGATGAGTAATACTGTTAACCAATGGATGAAATCCCATTATATATCACCTTGGTGTCTGTGCTCGCTGTGATGTACATTGAATTCGCCGCCTGGGTAACGAGCTTTTAATTTATTTACATTCTCTGCAATGACCTCGTTAGGATCGAGGTTCAAAGCTCTACAAGCATTGATCCAGTACCACATGATGTCACCCAACTCTCGTTTCATATGAAACATATTTTCTTCGTTCAAGGATTTGCCTTGAAAGAACATTTTTTTTGGAATTTCGATAAACTCTCCTGATTCTGCGGCAAGTCCTAAACAGGCAGTTAGCAATAGTGGGACATTAATGTCTGGTCCATGTTCAGCTTTTTCATGATTAAAATTTCCGTCCAGATAATCAAGACGATTTATGAATGTAGTTAGATCGTTGGAAGGCTCAGAAGTAACAGCCTTAACAAAGTCCAAATATTTGTTTAGATCAATCATTTTTGTCTCCGGTTAACCTAGTATACACTAAGTTGTACCAGAGAGTCAAATATTATACCTATGCAAAGTTACCAACTGAAATTGAGGATGTGCCACCAATCGGCGTTATTTTCCAATATGAACCTTGCAGTGATCTAGTTACCGCACCAGGGGCTGCTGAAAAGCCCACTTGAGGCAGTATGGTACCAGCTGCATTAGTGACCAATATACCCCGAACATATATTGTCCTGTTGTTCAAAGTATTACTTGCTTGAATAATAGCTTGTCCTGATGTTATGCTTGGTAGAGTGGTTGTTCCTGACCAAACTGTATCTAGTGGACTGGTTGGCACAGTTGCGGTAGTTGCGCTGTCAGTGTATACCACAGGTACCACAGACACACGATAATGATACATGGTATAGGTTGCAGTTCCACCAAAACTAAACAGTAGAGCACTTGCACTAGGAGTAGTAGCATGCGCCAAATTGAACTGCAATTCAAATTGATATGTGGTAGCTGCTGATGCACTAAATGCACCTGCTGTACCAGGGTTGCCGCCACCAAATATACTGTATGCCGTGGTTGGGTTAAAAGTAGACGATCCTGCATTGATCACAGCGTTGCCACTCACCAAATAAATGTGCGGGGTAAACATCACTGCACGACTGCTAGCGGCTGGAGTAGCATACCATACGCCGCCTGCAAATTCAATTGCACCAACCTTGGGAGTTGTAAGCAGTGTTCCGGTTGGAATAAGCAAACTTTCCTGACCGGCAGTACTTGCATCCAAACTGATATTTGCCGCAGTGATACCTCCGCCTACCCCAAGACCTCCAGAACCTGTGATCACAATACTGCCAATGGATTTGCTTGTACTGTTCACAGCAGCATTGGCAGCAATAACACCGCCAACATTAAGTTTGTTTTGTATACCAGCGCCGCCCAGGACTACCAAGCTACCATTTGGATCGGCGCCGCCTTTGGTACTTTCGGTTGAACTGGCTGCAACCAGATTGGCATATGAACTGCTGAATCCTAAACTACCTAAGTAACTGGCGCCATTGGCATACACATTACCTGCAACACCTAAGCCGCCGTCGCTGGTGCTACCGTCAGCAAGAATAACTTGTTTGATCTGTAACGCACCGCTGTTGAAGTTTGTGGCCCATGCACCGCTGTTGAGTATCAGGTTACCACTCCATGCACCAACTGGTTTTGTGGTTGCGCCGTTGTAGGTGCCAGACCAGGTGTTGGTATTGTTATCGTAAGCTGTACCATCGTGTGGTTGCCCTATGTGTAGGTTACCAAACACATTCACACCGCCTAGTGCAGTCATAGCACCCAAGGTAGGATTACCACCAGTTAACACTGTTTCGTTTGGTTTAATTGGTGATGTTATAGGAGTGCCTCGTGCAGCTTCTTTATTGAGAATGAATACTGAACCAGAGTCAGTAGTACCAATGTTGATATCACCGCTGACGCTCATACCCACACGAGCCACGCCGTTGCCCAGTACCAGACCACCTGTTGAAATATCACCGACTGTAACATTTTCGGCATTGTCAATGAACACACGACCTTGTGATCCTGATCCTATGCCAATGACCACATTGCTTTCAAAAATAGTGCCGCCAACAACTCGCAACGCTGCCGTGGCACTTCTTGCATCTGCATTGCTGTCAATCATTGCAGTGCCATTGGTGCGCAAGGTGCTGGTGATAACCATACCATTGGCGCCCGCTGCATCGCCAACATATAAGTTACCTGCAATACCAACTCCGCCTTTGACTACCAATGCGCCTGTAGAAACATCTGTGGCTCTACTGCCTGCCAACACAAACATACCGCCTTTGAGAGCACCATCAACAGTTTGGCCGCCAACATACAGATTGCCTTTGATGGCTGCGCCACCTTGTACCTGGAAAGCTCCAGCATTCAAATTACTTGCAGTGGTAGTTGCATTTGAATATAGATTTGTTCCAGCAATTATATTCTTTTGAGCACTCATACCACCGGCCACAGAGAAAGCACCAGTGGTTGGACTAGTTGCATCTGTGGTGCTGGCCAATCCAAATGTACCACCTACATTAAGATCTCCGCCTATTCCAACTCCGCCTTGAACTACCAATGCTCCTGTCGCGGTGCTGTTGGAAGCTGTGGAACTCATGCCAATGGTGACTGCTTTGTTAAAACTCCAACGGTCGTCACTGGCCAAAGCCAATCCACTGTTTACATATTCAATGTTTGCCAATGCTGTGTCCACACTGATACCAGCGCCATTTGCCAAGGTTGCTGATGCTGCGCCGCTGGCCACAATTATGTTTTTGTCATCCACTGTCATTACAGTAGAATTGATAGTTGTGGTAGTACCATTCACAGTTAAACAACCACTGATAACAACATTTTGATCATTGTCAATGGTTATGGCCGATGTGAGTACACCGCCATCGCGTTTGGTGCTGATTACGATGTTGCCGCCAAGACCATAACTGGTGTTACTACCAGTTGCATACATGCCAATCAAGGCCATTTGTTGATAGCTGTTGTTGGCATCGTCCTTGTTCTTGGTATATGCCAGCGCATTAAAGTAACCAATATAGTCGCCAGAGTTGACCACAGTTTCAATTGGATTGGCAGCACCAGCTGCTCCTGGATCTGCTGTGCGACTCTTGGCTATAGAAAAGCCCGCCTGTTTCATGTCTGCAGGATTATTGCCACCATCGGCTTGATTCATAAAGGATGTGATGCCGCCACGAACGCTAAAGGTGTCAGTTCCTGCCTTGGTATTGCCATCAATCTTGGCACTGACTGCAAATAGATTACCCCAGCCTAATCGTAGAGTAGGAGTTGGGTAACCGCCAATGCCTGCCATGTAGAAGTTTGGATCACGGAATACAGGATTACCACGAGTAAGTTCACGAACAAATGTTGTTGTTCCGCTGTCCACACTAGAAAATTCAAATATGTAATCACCAGGGTCAGTAAAGGTAATCAATTTGCTGGAGCTCACTGTACGCAAGCCAGGAATTCCGGACAAGTCAGTAGTCAATGTGCTTGGCAGTTCCAGTGTGTTATCTACACTGCTGATGTTGATATAAAACTTCAGTCGTGCATACTGAAGTGCAGCTGGCCAGTTCTTGATCACAGAGTTGATCTTGATACTGCCAGTTGCATTAAGTTTGTGAATGTTACCCAGAGCTAGATCCAGCTGAATCTCAGTGGCAGTGGCAGCACCAACTTCGCCCCAATCATACACAGTTTCACTTTGATTCTTGGTTTGTATGTTTTTAACTTGACTGCCCAAGAAGTTGTTATCCAAAGAACTGCCGCTCAGCGCACTCTTTAGAATTACCTTGGATTGCATATCTTCAACTTCTTGTTTAATAAAGATGAAGTTATTTTTAATGTTGGTAAAGTTATCGCGAAAGCCTTGACTGTCATTGTCTTGCCCTGCGATTGGGTAATTACCATTGATATTAAACGGGTTTACTAAGCTGGCCATTATCTAAATACTCCGGTTTTAGGGAACTTGATATATTTATCCAGAGCTCCTGGTTCGGTATAGTTGTCTCTATTGCTTACAAAACGGGTGCCTTCGGTGTCAAAACTGGTGTTTTGAGTGCTGTCTGGCAGATTTACGCTGATCAAACTATACTCTGGTACTGTTTTGCCCGCCTTGATCAACGGGTCATAAAACAGTTTGGTTGTTTCTCTAATTACTGTGACCACTTGGTTAAGCAGAATTTGTCGTACAAAATTCAGTACAACCAAATTGTTGACGATTTCCACTTGCCAAATACCTGCTCGTTGGTTGCTGATGTTGGTGTTAAGACTGTCCAAATATCCAGGAATGACTGTGAGTTCGTCGTATGCTCCTGTATCAAACCCTGATCCAGAACTTGGTTCAGAGCCAAATGTTTCGCTAAACAAATTCCATCCATCATTTACGCCACCGAATCCTTCTTGTTGGGCAAAAATAAGAGTGTTTCCAGTTTGTAAACTGTATCCACGTTGTTCTACAGACTGAACTGTGTTAAGATTAATTTGGTCAAATCGTACATTGCGTATGGCCCAGGTAACTGTGAAGTTAGGAGCTTCACGCAGAATAACACCGCTGTCGCCCACAGCCACAGGAATCACTGCATCTCTACTCACTGCTAGCAAGCGAGTGTTAACGAATCTATCTGCTAGTCGCCAGCTGGTGGCGTCTGTGCTGTAGGCTATGCTGCCGCGATCTCCAATAACCACAAATTGATTGTTGATAAAGGCAACACCACGCAGGGTATCAGTAATGCCAACACTGTAGCGGCGCCAGCTACTTCCACTTTGACTCTTAAGGTAAACTGATCCTTTTTGTCCTACAATAATCCATGTTCCTGCATAGTACACATCATACAAATTAAGTGTTGTGGTGGTATTGTCCAGACTCCATGTAAGTCCATCATCAGTGCTGGTAATTATTTGCCCGCCTTCGCCTACTGCTATCCAAACTCCGTCATTATGATGCACAGCAGTCAAAGTGCGGTTGGCCAGAGTTATTATTGGCAAACTCCAACTGTTGCCGTCAGTGCTTCTAATCACCGTGCCTTCATTCCCTACTGCCACATAAGTGTACAGTGTGTTGATGCCACTGCTGTAACTTCTAACCCCAACCGCTTTAAGATCGCCATACAGCAAACCAAACTGTTGACTCCATGCTCTGTCAGACACAGATTTTTGAACAATTAAACCTCTGTCGCCTACTGCTAGCCAACGATTTGCCACACTGATAACCTTGTTCAAAACAACTCCGGTAAGGCCAAACCCAATAGTGGTATCATAACCTAATTCTAGATTGGCACTCAAAGGAGAACTGATGGTGATACTTGTGTCAGTTTTGGCAATCACTGTGGTATTGTCTATCACTGTTGGTGGTGTGCTGAAACTGATTGCCACATCGCTTTGAGCAGCTATAGTGGCATTGCCAAATACCACCGCAAGATTACTATAGGTTGCATTGGCTGTGATTTCTGCTATTCTAGCAGTGATTGGAATTCCGGGGCCAACCACATTCATACCTCTAAATATACTACCATTAATACCAGCAGTACGCACAGTAATATACATGCTGGTGCCAAATGGAGTCACTGCTGCCCATGCTGCTGTGTCATCGCTATTGGCAATGGCTGTAATATTATAAAGTTGTGTTCCCACTGGCAACAGGCTGGTGTCGCTCAGTGTAATTTGTGTATCGCCTACCGCAGCACGAGTGGTTATTCTATGGCTGAAACTGATATCACTTCCTGCTATGATATTGGCACTAGGGGCAACGCTGATATTGGCATAGGTATATCTGGCCAACAGAGTAGAGTTAGGATTCAATGCTGTGATTCGTGGATAGTAATTGGCAGCAACGTTGCCTGTTGAAACAAATGTTATGTTGTTTACGCCTGCTGGTGTAGTGTTTGAAGTTGTGAGAATTTCAATATTGCCGCGTAGATCGTCAAAGGTAATTTTTGTGCCTGCTGCAATAATATTGGTAGTGATGTTGCTCAAAAACATAGTATTTGAAACTTTGGCAGTGACCACCGCTGCATTGGCAATGTCAATGCCTTTAACATACACTGCATATCCAGGTTCAATACTTGCAACGCTGTCAAGATAAATTTCACTATGCGCCATCACGGCTGCGCGAGTAACATTGGCGCTGAATCTACTGCCGTCTTGCCAAGCAACAAATTCTAATGTTGTGCCTGTGGCTATTGAATTAGCAATATTTGAGCTGAGTCTTGCACTGTATTCTAAAGCAGTAACAAATGATCGCGTGTTAGAAACAAAAATTGCATTTTGCAGAACTTCATCACCTACTTTTATCACGGGAGTGTATGCAAACTGCAACACCTGACCAGTGTCTTTTGCAACAGAATTTAGAGATCCAAATGAGAATGAAAAATCAATTCTTGCATTGTCTGCGCCCCAGGTCTGTCCACTTCGACTGCTAAGAATCACACTGTTGGCACCAACAGCAATGTATCCTGTGCCTGCCTTGTAGGCTATACTGGTCAATTGATTACCAGTGCCACTTGTTTCAGAAAGCCATGCTCCTTTATCCACTACACCAACACTAGGGATTCTATCAAAAGTTGTGGTTTGACTACGCACAAAAGAGTTAGAACCTGCATTGTAGTTTTCACTCAAGGTTCTATCCCATTGATATCTGTCAGCAGTAAACTTGAACGAGTTCATGATATCACCAACGCTGAATCCGCTTTGCTCAAGAGCAGCTTGGTAACGGTATAGTAATTTGTCGCCTTGGCCGGGATTAGCGTAAGCCAGAACTAATCCTCTAGTCAAACCCAGTGGTTGATTGGTCTCAGGTTGGACACTTAACATCCATTCTGGCAATGCTCCTTGAAATTCGTATCCAATACGCTCAATGTCTTTTGCCATGTTCGCAAAGCTGTTGGTATATACTGTGTTTTCGCCTGTGAGATCGTCGCTGGTAATAAGTCCAAAATCGTCAGTGCGTGTTATTCTATCATCAACACTGTGATAATCATCAATGTCCCGGCCAGGCGAAGCTAGGGTTCCGTAATCTATACCTGTATTTTTACTCACACTGATTATTTCTCCTGGACGATTGGCTGAGTTGTAATCCAGTACATCCACATATAATACTTCGTACTTGATAGACCCATCTATTTTTCTAGCCACCGCTTTGCGAATAGTGCCGAAGTTTACTTTTTTATCAATGTGATGATCGCTCATTGCATCCACATAGTGTGCTGCTGTTTCTGCTCGTATTCCTGCCTGAACCAACATGGTCAAATCCAGATGCACTCCAAAATATGGATCATTTGGACGATAGATTAGATCAGTACTGCTTAGATTTTCATCAGTTACAATTGACCTAAACACTTGTCTAAGTCCTGCCGGCAGCAGAGCTTTGAGGTATAAATTTTCAAAAGGTCGCTGATTTACATTTTTCACAACCAATGAAAATTCTTTTTCACTATAAACTTGACCAGTGGCGTCTTCTGCAATAACTGTGAATGTAAATTTACTGTCATAGGTATTGGTGCCTGAATCAAACCGTATTTCGCTGATGTGTCTGTTGATGCTAAAAAAATCAAATGATGTTCTGCCGCTGATAAGTCCATTGGACAGCAGTTGAAGTCCTTGCGGAATGCGTAAATATTGCCCACTTTTGACTCTGTAAGTTAAACTAGTGTCATTTCTGGTGGTAGCTGCAATTTGTAAAGTGCTTATAGCACCGTTGTCAATCGAACCTAGATCAGTTTCAGTGCTCCAGGTCACAAGATCTTCAACTGCACTCAAAACTTTCAAGATAAATTTCACAGGCCTACTACTGCGTCGACTGGTAACAGACTGGCTTACAGGAACATCAACATAGGCTGTCACGGTGAATTCATAAGTAGATTCGTATGATATAGTAGTGCCTAGTGTGCCTAATAACCAGCCAGTGTTAAGATCAAGGAAAATGCCACTGGGCAGACTCAGGTCTGATTGATCAAAACTTTTGTTGTCAAATGGTATAATAGTGTACACATTACCTTGGTCATCAGGAGTTGGTGCAGCACCTTGATCAAATCTTGCTGGACCAGATGCGTTTACAGACCACTTCACTTGACCATTTGGATTTGCATAGTATGCCTTGAATCTGTATGCATAACTTTGCAATTGACGCACAGGCGGTAACTCGGTTGATGTTGTTATAATACTTGGATATAGGTATCCATCGCGATCAACAGTGTACAGTGTGCTATCAGCGGTAATTAATTCATTGTCAACCAAGAAAAATGATCTAGCATAAATGCCAATAGAATATCGCTGATAAGAATAATTTATTCCATCATAGATTCGAATGGTAAATTGGTACCTACGGCTGTCGGCTGCACCTTCAAAATCCCATACATATTGATCATAACCACCAACATCATATGCCGAAGTGCCTGCTTCTCCAGCCACTGGAGGGGCAAGTGCAAACCCGCTTATCAATCCTGATTGACTGAGTGCAAGCCCTGGAGGTAGTTTTCCTTGACTTACACTCCATTCCAATTTGTCGGTTGGACTGGTTTCTAAAGCATTTATTTGTAGCGACACCGGGTCACTGTCAAAGAAGTATCCTAAATCTTCAATTCCAAAACTAGTGAGATTATCAATAGTAGCGCCAGCTGTTGTAGTATTGGCTCCGCTAAATGTTATTGTAGGGACAGAAGTATATCCAGTACCAGACTTGGTTAATCCAACATTTTTAATTGCACCGTTAGCAAACAAAAATATTTTGCCTGGTAGTGCTGCTTCGCCGTCTAAGATGTCAGGGGCACTTATACTAACAGACACATTTGAAGAAAAATATCCACTGCCTCTATTGAAAAAACTTAAATTAATGTTACCGCGTGTTTGACCAACGCCCTCGCCGCGTACTCCTGTTGGCAAAATTGAAGGCGGCACAATCTGGTTTACAAATATGTTAAATGTTCTGTCAGCAATTTGATTTGCGGTATTCTTGGCTCGTATAGTAAAACGAAATTCTCTAGCCACCGGGTCGCCAGGAGTTGTAGTTTGAGGAAAACCATAAATTCTGCCAGCTGGTGTTACCTGTAGCCCCGGTGCCAGTTGCCCGCTGAGCAAATAGTAAGTTATATTGCTTGCTTCAGGTTCAATGTTGGCAACTCCGGGCACTTCGTCACTGCTGAGACTGCCGTAGAATCTAGATCCTACTATGTAGGGAAATGTTGGTTCATCCGTTAGGTCCTGTGTCATGAAATAAGCATAGGTGCCGTCGGGGAACTCTGGAGTTACACAGAATCTTCCGTTGCTTTGATCTAGTGTTGTTCCGGTTGGAGCGGTGTATTCATAATCTTGTACAAAAATACCTATTGGCCAAATACCTTGGACTCTAGTATCAGTTCTAAATTCATAATTTATTTCTGTGTTTACTTGTATTGCATCTGAGAGCACACGCACAATCTTGTAAGTTTTTGCCGGCCAAGGTCCGCGAAGTTCCATGCCGGGATACAAATCTTGCGTGGTGCGTACTGGAATTTGAGTACCAGGATGTATACCCGGTAATATGTTTACACTTGCAGGTAATGGACGCCCTGATTTTTCAACCAAGGTATAACCTGAACGCATTCTTACCACACCGCCAATGGTGCTCGGATTATCATATCCATATGGACCGTAGATAGGATAACCATCAATTGCCCATCCTAGTATTTTACTATGTCCATCTGTGTGCCGATACCCTGACTTCCATGTGTGCAAGTTTTGCCAGGCGTTGGCATTTATGAATCGACTGGTACGATAGTTGTAAGTTCCATTTGTGGTAGGCTGTCCGCCGCTGGCATCTTCGCCCAGCACACCGGCTGCTACTGCGTTTACAGTCCAACTTAATCCAAATAATGTAATGGTTGTTTCAGATGCAGGTGCAAACAACACAATGCCAACTGCACTAACACCAATCACACCGATGCCAATGGGAGTTTGTACCAGTGCCGCCCGATTCAAGCCGCCTCGATAAGGAGTAAGTAGATCAATTGATTGTGCAGCTATTCTGTTTGGATTTTCGTCGTTTGGAAAGGCTCCAACTTTGACCAATCCGGTGAGATTATTTGTTTGAATGCGCCATGCTGTTTTGTCTGTCAGGATGCTGGTTTGCACAGCATTTTCAATACCATTTCCTGTAATACTGTCCCTTGGATCAAAACCAGCAGAAGGTGCAGGTGCAACTGGATTTTCTACTTCCAGTTGCAGACTTACTTCTGTGTTTTCTGCGTAGGTACCTAAATTGCCTTCAGGTGTTATCCAGCGTAGTTTTGCCATGTTTGTTCCATTTCATGTATTTATGGAACTGCAAAACTGGATTAGGCCTGAGCTTCATTCCACCGTAGTGTTGCACTTACATTGCCAATAATGCGCTCCCCTGTGCCGTCAGATGGAAATAGTGCCATATTAATATACAGTGTGTCTGATCCATTTGGGAATGTACCTCGCCCACCGACTGCACTTTGTGTAAGTTCTTTGATGCCTGACAGATCCAGCTGATTCAACTGCCCAGGGCTGGCAGTAAACTCAAATATCTTTTCGCCTGCTACTGCTGCTGTGCCAGTGCCTGCTGCAAATGTAGGACTACTGGCAATCTGAGTAAAGCTGGGCTGATTACCATATGTGGTAGCATTCAAAGATGTCCAGGTTTCACTTTCGCTGTAGTTTGATGGATTTAGAATACCCTGAACTACTATGGTGGCATTGGCACCAACTTGATCTCTAGCAAGTCCTGGCGCGTCTCCCATTGCCACTGCTACTCGCACATTGCCCACAGTAACATCAATATCTTGCAGTAACAACTGAGCTCGGTTTAACAGTTCTTTCACACCTAGATCTCCAGTCAAGCCATTGCTTGCGCTTGGTGCCAGTCTAATACCAAAGTATGACTGAAGATTACTGAACACCTGAGTTGGCGATTGTGAATATGAGAACGCATAGCCTCGGTCAAGATCAAACCCGCCGTCCATGATATATGAACTACCCCAGTGGCTCATGTTTGGACTTGCTACTAGGCTAACCAGCTCAACACCTGATCCTTCGCCGTGATTCTGCGGTGTTGGACGGCCATGAATAGTTCTATATGATCCTCCCAAGAACACATTGGCACCGGCACATCTAGTCAGGCCGTTCAATGTTGGCCACGGTATGTCGTTACGAGAAATCGAAGTATACTTTATTAATTCATAGTTCATGTACACAAAACCACTGTCTGGGAAAAAGTCTGCATATTCTACAGCCATGGTAGCTGTGACAGCGGCGCCTAAAGAACCACTTGTTTTTAGTGCAGTCACACCTGATGCACCTTCATTGTTTACCTCATAGCGCACTGGTAAGTTAGCACTGCGCATGGAAGCAGTCACATTAATGTTGTTTTGCTTCATACGATGCATGATGATAAAGTTAGCATCGGTACCACGAATCATAAAGTCTATAAAACCTGCACCGTACCAGGTAAACTGGATACCAATCATTTGCATGTGGTTTGGATCAAATTTATAACCGCTTGGTCCGTTGCCATCCACTGTGTCATAATTAAAATCTTCTTGCTTGGCACGCACTTCTTCTACTTTGTACATGTAGTTGCCGTCTGATGTAACACTGCCCCTAAAGTCTGGAGTTACAGAAATTTCTGTACCAGTGGTAATAAAGTTAACTTTGTGAACCATGCCTTTAATAACCACTCTATCGCCAATCTTCAACTGTTGACCCCACAGAGTATTTGCACCATATACGGTATTTGATCCAACAGTAAATGTTGCTGTGCCAGCCAATTGCAAAGTACTAGTTCTTTTTACACAATTGAATTGACTTCCATCATATTCCAAGAACATGCCATTGGCATCATCATGCGGGCCTGTACGAATGACAGCTCCATGCCATCTGGTCATATAAAGTTTAGGCACTCTACTGATATTACCAATAACACTATCTAATAACTGTACAGAGGTAACTCGTAATTCAACATCGCTGTCTACACCAATTACTGTGTATTGAGCATTGTATCCATTGGTTGCTATGCCTTGCAAACGAATTACAGCACCAATCTGGCAACCGTGTGGCACAGCAGTTTCTACCGTGATTGTAGAGCCAATACCCACTCCGCTGGCATTTGCAGATACAACATCATAGTTAGGAGCAAACAACACACCGGTGGTATACAAAAATCCTTTACCAGACTGATAACGGAAATATTTTTTACTCTGACGAGTGGCTGATGCTCCATGCACAGAACTGGATGTTCCCATTAGAACTCCGCCGTCACCGGGGCGATGCAGGAAAAACCCATCATTACGAGTGTATACTTTTAACTGATTGGATCCATTTGGAGCAACATTGCCCCCTGTTATAACCTGTCCACGAGCTGCAAATTCCACTTGATAAGCTGTTGGTATGCTGTTGGCATAGTACCCGCCTGGTAGGTTGGCAAATTGTCCACTATTAAATGTTGGGCTAGCACCTATCATAAGTGGCATGCCAGGAGTGAATCCGTGTGGAGAACTAAAATGAATTGTGATACTGCTAGGAGTCGCGCCATTGCTGATAAATTGAATAGCAGGTAGATCGGCTCCAGAAAAGAAATTACCTTTGCGCACAATGGTTCTAGGACTGATAATGCTGTTATTTGTACCTGCCCAGAATGAAGTAATTTGACCCTTGGCAAAATATGTAAATTGGTTGCTGTTTGGCACACTGTAAACTAAAGATGTCCCTTGCCCTCTAGTAAATCCAGGTGCATTGATATCTAACTGTTGTAGAGTAAATGCATCGTTTACTGCTAACCCATGAGAGCTAGAGGTCACAGTAATTAAACTTGGGGTGCCGGCATCTGTAGTCACAGCAGTAATTGGCATTTCAGCACCCGGTAGTTCGTAAACACTAGGGTATGCGTTGACCAGTTCAAAACCTTGCCATTTAGTTCCTTGCAAACCGTATTCAAAGTCAGCGTCAATCTGTGATTGTGGATTGGCCACACGCTGACGCTCAATGGCATCAGTGCCAAAGTCGTTCCAGGCACGCACCATTTGATATTTTTCTTCAATAAAAATGCTGATCTCATCGCCGGGGTCGTGTGTGGTGGTATCAATATCAGTTATGTAGATATATGTTTCGCCTAGTGTAATGCCGTTTTGTAGTAATGCAGTACCTTCAGTGCCTGTGCCTGCAGGTATGTCATCATAAGTTACCACACTGTTGTCAGCATCATTGGTTTTGATACCGCCGGGTCTGTAAGTCACAGTTGCGCCTGTATTTTGTGTGTCAGCAAAGTTATAATAGATTATACCACGAGTGACATTTGTAATCAGTAGAAGTTTGTACAGATCCTGCTTTCCTTCAACAGCAATATAACCACTGAAGCCGTCGCCACCAGTGTGTCCTGCTCCTACGCCACCTGGTACAAATAGATATTTTTGAACTTGTCTTTTTGCCATTTAGAAATTACTCCAATTTATGATCCTAATCCAATAGCGAAACCCACCACGGTCGCTGTTACATATTCTTTGGTAGTTACGCTTTTTGGTGTAGGAATCGTTATCACCGTCAAGTTACCAAATGTGCCTATACCTGAAATCACATTACCAACTGTTAAGTTGGCTCCAATGGTGGTGTTGGCTGTTACCAGCAAATTGGCTGTGGTTAGTTTGCCACTTAGTGTGGCGTTAGCGGCTGTTAAATTTCCCCAGGTAAGTGTAAGATTAGCAGCAGATATATTACCTGTCACGCTAAGGTTAGCCAATGTACCTAGACTATTAATAAATGGTTGAGCATTTGTAATAAGAGTACCTGACACATTTGTAAATGCGCCTGTGGTACCTGCTACATTGCCAGCAGTAATATTGCCACTGGTGTTATTAAATCCTGTAGTTGTAATATTACCGGTGTCAACTGCTGCCTGCAATTGTGTAAGGCCACCGATCGTAAGTGTAGCACCAGCGATACTGGTTTCGCTGGTAAAACTTCTTGCAAACAGCGCACTGGTATAGGCAGAACCTCCAACACCCAGGCCGCCTGAAATTACCACCGCACCTGTAACATTACTGCTGCTGGGTGTGGTAGATTGGAATGTGGTTGGATTGCTAACTGTACCACCAGAGAACAGTGTTCCCACAGTGGCTATCTGCACACCATTTAGGAAAAAAGTACCACTGAGATAACTGGGCTGTGCTGCTGTGAGTGAAATGTTGCCTGACGCCGTGAGATTACCAGTGACTAAATTTTGTCTAGCTTCATCTAAAAATGTGAAGTTATCGTTGGCCTTGATGAAAGCATCTCGGATACTATCTCCGGTGCCATCATTGGGTTTTACGCCAACATTAATTTCAGAAATTGCCATTTGTAATCCTATTTGTCATATTTATTCGTGCAACTCTGGTCAACTTGTAAATGCAGCTCTGGTAACAGTGAGTTCAACATCGGTGCCAACATTGTTAGTAAATCTAAAGTTAACCTGTTGGTTCACAATAACTGCGTCAAAAGTTGCTAACAAAAGACTGGGTTGATTGCTCAATCTAGCATATTCCGTGTAATACGCAGAAGTATTGTCGTGAGTAAGCAGGATTTCGCTAGCAAATACAAATGTACTGTAAGTTGCTTGCACAACATATTTTACAGTTCTAAATCTGTCTACAGCAAATCGATCAAGCACAGTAGTTGTTGCAGCAAGCGCAGTGCGTCGAACACTGCGATTATCAACATATGGATCATGATCTTCAAATGCCAAACTGCCCAAATCTGCATTTGTTGGGACTTGGTTCGGGGCGTTGCCTATAATATTGATTGCCATTAGAATGTTCCTTCTGACTTGTTGATGGTTAGTGTGCGTAATTCGTTGCCGTCAACGATGCCAGGGTAAATCTGTATCTTACGAATTGTGCCGTTCAATGAATCAGTTCCTGGTCCTGTACCAAATTCAATACGCGAAACAGACCCAGGGATATTGCCGGTAGTTACATAAGTATTGGCGATGTTGTTGAACGCCCGGCCTATTAGGTCGTTCTTGAAATACACTGCTATTTTATCTGTACCAGTGTTAAGGTTAGCAGTTGCCACATTTGCGGTCAAAATACTTGTGTTGGTTTGCAACACACCACTGGAATAAATTACCAAATTAGCGGTTCGATCCACTGGTGCATTTTTGTTTTCTGCCAACACTGTTATTCTGTTATTTACAGTACCATCGTTAAAACTTACAAATGTGCTGCGACGATTGTTGTTAACAGCGGCAGTTGGACGATAGTCTAGTGCTGCATCAACAAACACAGTGCTGGCACTATAATCATACAGTCTAGCAAAATCAAAATTGTTCACTGTCAAACTATCTGCACTTCTCATATTGGCCACGGTAGTGGTTGGAACATAACTGGTTGCAAAGTCACCTGATTCTATTTGCAATCCAAATCCATAAATGCCTTGTCCATTGGCCCAAAACTGTTCAGATCCACTGTCTGCCGGCGCCAACAGTATATTGCCGCTGGTATTGGTCTTGGTCACTGTGCTTTGGATTCTATACCAACCATTGGCAAGAGTTTGTATACTGCTTTTATAACTTGGACCTTCGGTGTCTACTGTGCCATTGGTCAAATCAAATATTGTTGGAGAACCTTCGTTTTCAAATATCAATGTTGCTTGATCAAGTTCAGCTGCTTTGACAAACGCACTGGCTGTTACCTCTTGACCAATGCCAAGAGTGGGTTGATATACCCCACTTTGATAGATACCGTGTATGCTGTAGCTGGTATCGCCAGTAATCTTGAATGCGTTGTACAAACCGTCGGGACTGGTTGTTGCATTGCTCACAGTGTTTACATTGCCGTTAAGGGTGAGATACACAGTGCTATTCGCAAAACTGTTGCTTTCGCGCAGTAGATTCTGTCTACTTTCTTCAATCATGATACCCATTGGGGTAAGATTGCTTGGATCATGTGTAAATCTTGGTTCCTCAGCTGATGCCAGTTTCAAGATACCAGTTTTTGTAAAGTAGGTAGCTGTGCTAGCTCTGCTGAAAGTTAATACCATTGGTAATTCTGGACTGTTACCAAAGTCAAAGTTCATGGTTGGTCGCTTGGCAGGTCTAATATTGCCCATTCCAATGGTAGTAAACACGCCCGAACTTGGTGTTGCATTACCAACCGGAGTGTTATTAATAGATGCTGCCAAGAATGCTGTAAAGTTAACATTACCAACAACTGTAGCATCACCATTGACCCAAAGGTTACCGGCAGTGCTGATACCGCCCAGCACACGGAGAGCACCGGTGTTGGATGCAAAGGTTGGGCTGGTGCTGTTGATGTACACATTGGCATTACTAGCCAGTCCAGCCCATTCTGATCTTGTTCGACGAACAGGGTCTGAGTCCCAAACTGCATAGCCAATAATAACATTACTTTGGAATGCTGCTCCACCGCGTACCTGAAGTGCTCCACTGTTTATGTTTGCATTGCCAATGGTACCTGCGTTGGCAAAGGTATTGCCAAGCACCAAACGGTCGCCAATGAATGCTGTGGTAGCAATGTTTGAAGATAGAGCAGCAAAAGGTCCAGTTGCCAACACACTGCCATTTGCAAATACACTGCCATTTGCAAATACACTGTCTGTGTATATGTTGTTGTTT
>Ga0194123_10003277_pt1 | contig 19697 bp, 14 predicted proteins | sample TA2MahsurfametaG_5_FD_155479 | JGI IMG/M metagenome (GOLD analysis project Ga0194123, IMG submission 155479) | Freshwater microbial communities from Lake Tanganyika, Tanzania - TA2015023 Mahale A surface | ecosystem: Environmental > Aquatic > Freshwater > Lake | place: Tanzania: Lake Tanganyika... | reverse complement strand
CAAGCTGTCCGACGGCCTGCGGATGTCGCTCTTCGCCGAGAACCCGCTCCTCGAGAAGCCCGTCCACATGAACTGGGACACCGCCGGCCGCCTCTGGGTCGCGACCTCCAACACCTACCCGCAGGTCAACCCGGAAGACCTCGCCGCGCAGATGGCCGGCAACTCCTCGAAGTTCGGTCCGTCCACCGGCAACGACAAGGTCATCCTGCTCGAGGACACCGACCGCGACGGCGTCGCCGACGTGTCCCGCATCGTCGCCGACCGCCTGCTCATCCCTTCCGGCGTCGCGCCGGACAACTTCGGCGGCGTCTTCGTCGGCGCCAGCACCGAACTCCTCCACCTCACCCGGCCCAACGCCGACGGCGTGCTCGCCGACCGACGCATCGTCCTGAGCGGCTTCGGCACCGAAGACACCCACCATATCATCCACACGCTCCACTGGGGCATCGACGGCCGGCTGTATTTCCACCAGACGATCTACATCCACTCCCACCTCGAGACCCCGTGGGGCCTCGTGCGCGCGAACTCGGGCGTGGCCTTCGCGTACGACCCGAACACCGAACGACTCGAAGTCCACTCCAAGGGCCTCGTCAACGCCTGGGGCCAGCAGGAAGACCTCGCCGGCCAGACCTTCCTGACCTCCGGCGCCGACGGCACCGGCGTGCACTGGGCCTTCCCGGGCGCGACCTTCCCGCCCTCCGAAGGCGCCCGCCGCCTCGTCGGCAGCATCAGCCCGGGCTCCTACCCGAAGTTCAGCGGCCTCGAGCTCATGCAGAGCCCGCTGTTCGGCGCCGACTGGCAGGGCAACGCCATCACCTGCGACTTCCGCGCCCATCGCATCGTCCGCTTCGGCTTCAACGACTTCAGCACCGAGGCCGCGCCGAAGTCCGGCTACGTGACCAAGGAACTCCCGGACGTCGTCCGTACCAGCGACGTGGCCTTCCGCCCCATCACCCTGAAGATGGGGCCCGACGGCGCGCTCTACGTCGCCGACTGGACCAATCCGATCATCAACCACGGCGAGGTCGACTTCCGCGATCCGCGCCGCGACAAGATCAGCGGGCGCATCTGGCGCATCCTGCCGGAGAACGCCCGGCCTCTCGCCTGGCAGCCGTTGCTCGGCCAGCCGGTCTCCGCTCTGCTCGCCAAGCTGACCTCGCCCAACCGCTGGGACTTCGAACAGGCCCGCCGCGAACTCGCCAAGGTCCCTGTCGCCGAATTGCAGGCGGCCCTCAAGGCCTGGGCCAAGGATGACGTGACGCGTCGTCATGCCGCATGGCTGCTCAGCGGCCGTACCAACGATACCGCCCATCTCGCCGAACTCCTCCGCAGCCAGGATCCGGCCAGCCTCCAGGTCGGCTTACGCGAACTCGGCAAATCCCTCGGCGCCCGCGGCGCGACGGACATCGCCCTCATCACGCCATTCCTCACCCACGCCAATCCCCGCGTCCGCCTGGAAGCGCACCGCGCCCTTGCCCGCGTCCGTTCGCCGGAGAGCGCCCGCGCCGTGCTGGCCAACCTGCCCAAGGATCCGGCCGACAACTTCCTCGATTTCGCTGCCTGGACCAGCATCAACGAACTCGCGCGTCCATGGCTCGAGGATGTCGCCGCCCAGCCCGCCAAGGTGGTCGGCCGCGAAGCCGAGCTCGACGCCATCGTGAAGGCGATCGACCCGGGCATCGCGACGCCCTACGTCCAGCGCCTCTTCGCGGGTCGCAAGATCGACGCCGCCGGCACCGGCCCCTGGATCGAGCTCGTCGGCAAGGCGGGCACCGCGCAGGAAGCCACGCTGCTCTTCCGCGCGCTCATGGACGACGCCTCGCTGCAGCCCGCCACCCGCCGCCGGCTGGCCCTCGCCCTCGTCGACGCCGCCAACCGGAATGTGCTGCCCGCCGGAGACCTCAGCGCCCTCGGCGGCCTGCTCCGCTACGAGACCGAACGCAGCCTGCTCGTCGCCGCCGTCCGCCTCGCCGGCCAGTGGAAGCTCGTGCAGTTCGTGCCGCAGCTCGGCGATTTCGCGGGCCGCGAGAAGGATGTCGAACTCCGCCGCACCGCCGTCGCCGCCCTCCGGACGATCGGCCAGCAGGCCTCGGTGCAGGCTCTCCGCAGCCTAACCGCCGCCCAACGCCCCTCCGCCGTCCGCCGCGACGCCCTGCCCGCCCTCGCCGTCCATGCTCCCGGCGAGGCCTTGAAGGCGATCCCGTCCGTCTTCGCCCAGCTCAAGTCCAAGCAGGAGGCCGCCGCTCTCTGGACGAGCCTGTTCCAGCTCGGCGCCTTCGCCCAACGCCTCACCAAGGAATTCCCCCAGGGCCTCAGCGCCGAACACTACGCCGCCGCCCTGCAATCCGCCCGCTCGCTCGGGCGCAGCGGCGTACCCTTGGTCAAGGTCATCGAGCCGCTCGCCGGCGCGCAGTCCGGCCCCCGGGACTACGCCGCCGAGATCGAAGGCATCATCCGGACGATCAAGCTCGGCGCGGATCCCGCCGACGGCGAGCTCCACTACCGCAAGAACGGCTGCGCGGTCTGCCACGCCATCGGCGGCGCCGGCGGCAAGCTCGGCCCTGACCTGAGCAGCCTCGGCGCAAGCGCCCCGCTCGACTACATCGTCGAAAGCGTGCTCAACCCCGCGGCGAAGGTGAAGGAAGGCTACCACGGCTTCTCCTTCAAGATGAAGGACGGCAGCCAGATGGTCGGCATCCCCGCCCGCGAGACCGCCACCGAGCTCTTCATCCGCCCGGGACCAGGCGTCGAGCTCCCGCTGCTCAAGGCCAACATCGTCAGCCGCGATAACATCGGCAGCATCATGCCCGCCGGCCTGGCCGACGGACTCACCGGCGTGCCGCGGCGCAACCTCTTCGCGTTCCTCGGCGAGATCGGCAAGCCCGGCCCCTTCGACGCCAGCAAGGGCAACGTCGCCCGCCTCTGGGTCTTCGACGACCAGCCGCCCGGCGCCCTCGCGAAGTCCGCCGCGCCCACCCCGGTCTACACGCTGGTCAACGGTCAGCTGCCCAAGGAGTTCAACCCTGGCCGACTCTACGCGACCGCCCGCTTCACCGCGGCCGCCGCGACCGCCAAGCCGCTCGTCCTCTCGGGCGTCAAGGCCGCCTGGCTCGACGGCAAGGCCCTCGAACTGAAGGCCGGCGCCTACGCCGCCCCGATCCCCGCGGGCGATCACTCGCTCACGGTCGAGGTCGACGGCAACGCGCCTTACTTCAAGGCGCAGTGCGACGACGCCAGCTTCCTCGGCGACTGATGACACGCCTCGCGGCCAGCCTGCTCGCCGGCCTGCTCGCCGGCTGCGGTTCGCCGTCCTCCGCGCCGGCGCCGAGCCCGGAGGCCTTGCGCCAGCAGGCGACGACGTCTCGCGCCGCCGGCCGGACCGACGAGGCCGCCGGCCTGCTCGTCGCGGCCATCCAGGCCCAACCTGCCGGCACCCGCGACCAGCGGGCCGCCGCGGCGGACCTGCGACGCGAACTCGCCAGCCTGCGGATCTCGGCCGATGACCTCGCCGGCGCCGAGAGGCTCTATCGCGAAGCCCTCGCCTTGCTCGAGGATGCGCCGCGTGGCGCCGACGCCGCCGTCATCAACCTCCGCACGCAGCTGGCCGGCCTCTGCTACCGCCAGTCCCGCCTCGACGAAGCCGCCGCCTTCTGCCGCTCGGTGCTCTCCTTGGAGGTCGGCACCCTCGGCGAGACCCACCCCGACGCGCTCGGCACCATGAGCATCCTCGGGGGACTGGAACTCAAGCGTGGCAAACCCGCCGAGGCCGAAGCCCTCTTCCGTCGGCAGCTCGCGGGAGTCCGGAAGCTGCACGGCGCCGAGAAGCGGGAGACCAGCTCCGTCCTCGACAACCTGGCCGACGCCCTCGAGCAGCAGGGGCGGAGCGCCGAGGCCGCCCGGCTGCGAGGCGAAGCCGCCCGGATCCGCCGGAAGCTGTGCGACGAGTGCTGAAATCCGGCCACCCCTTGCGCCAGCGCCACCCCGGGGCATAACACGGGGGAACTCCCCAACGCCGATTGGGAATTATTTACGTTTGCGCCCTCCCCCTTGACAGCCACCCCTTGACACCCGTGGCCCGCATTTCCCGCAGATCGATCGATGAGCTCCGCCAACGGGCCGACATCGTCGCGCTCGCCGGCGACTACACCCAGATGAAGCAGCGCGGGCGGGACTGGTGGGGCCTCAGCCCCTTCAAGTCCGAGAAGAGCCCTTCCTTCAAGGTCAACCCGGAGACCGGCCTCTGGTATTGCTTCTCCACCCAGCAGGGGGGCGACGCCTTCAAGCTGGTCATGAACCGCGAAGGCCTCGACTTCCCGGAATCCGTCGAGCGCGTCGCAAACCGCTTCGGCTTCAAGCTCGAGTACGAGAGCGGCGGCGACGGCAAGAACGAGAAGTCCTTCCGCGGCCAGCTGCTCGAGATCCACGACCTCGTCGCCGACTACTGGCGCCGCTGCTTCCTCGAAGACCCGGTCCACGGCCAGTGGATCCGCGACTACTGGACGCAGAAGCGCCGGTTCTCGCTCGAGGTCGCCGACGACTTCGGCATCGGCTTCGCGCCGGTCGACGACTCGAAGCTCATCCCGGGCCTGCTCGCCAAAGGCTACGCCAAGGAGGCCCTCGCGCAGACCGGCCTCTTCTTCGGCGTCGACCGCGTGCCCGACCCCCTCCGCTGGCGCTGCCGCTTCCGCGGCCGCCTGATCATCCCGATCCGCGACATCCAGGGCCGCGTCATCGCCTTCACCGCCCGCCAGCTCGACATCACCCCGGCGGACGACCCGTCCCGCGAGGCCAAGTACGTCAACTCGCCCGAGACCGAGCTGTTCAAGAAGTCCCGCACCGTGTTCAACCTCGACCGGGCGCGCATGACCCGCAAGGACGCCGACCCGTTCGTGCTCGTCGAGGGCCAGCTGGACGCCATCCGCTGCCACTCGGCCGGCATCCCCGGCGCGATCGCCGCCCAGGGCACCGCGGTCACGGAGGAACACCTCCAGCAGCTCCGCCGCTTCAGCCAGCGCCTGCTCGTCTTCCTCGACGCCGACGCCGCCGGCCAGAAGGCCGCGCTGCGCCTGCTGCCCATCGGCCTGCGCGAGGGCCTCGACATCCGCTTCCTTTCCCTCCCCGGCGGCAAGGACCCGGACGAATACTTCTCGACGCAGTCCGCCGCCGGGTGGGCCGGACTGGTCGCCGGCGCGCGCAGCGCGATGCAGTTCTGCGTCCAGTCGCTGGTGCCCGAAGGCTCGGTCAACCTGCCCCTGACCAGCCGCCTCAGCCTCCTGGAATCGCTCTTCCCCATCGTCGAGCAGGCCGGCGCCGAGGAGATCGTCCGCGAAGCCCTCAACGAGGCCGCCCGCCATGCCGGCATCGGCATCCGTGAGATGCACATGGCCTACGAGCGCCACCGCGTCCAGTCCCAGGCGCAGCGTCCCGCCGTACAGCTCGGCGCCCCGGACGAAGCGCCGCCCCCGGTTGTCAAGGGGGGGGGCTTGACAACGCCGGAGGAGGATCTGATACTCTTCCTCCTGCGGCATGACGCCTACTTCGTTCCCATCGCCCAGTCGCTCCCGCTCGAGTGGATCGACCAGTCCGGCCGGGGCGGCCAGCTCCTGATGGCCCTGCTCAACGAGGCCGCCCACGGCCATTTCGCCGGCCTGCGCGAGGCCGTCAACGCGCTCGACGACGCCCTCCGCACGGAAGCCGCCCGCCTCTCGGCCGAGAGCTACGCCGGCCGCGAGGACGAGAAGGACATCCTGCCCCGCGCCAACACGATCCTGAAGTCCTTCCACGGCCGCCACGTCCAGTCCCTGATTCGCGGTCTCGACGCCCGCATCGCCGCCACGCCCCGCGACGACGTCGCCACCCTCAACCGGCTCCAGTCGGAGAAGATCGCCCTGCGCAGATCGCACGCGACCCCGCCGACCCTCACTGCCGCCTGATTTCCTCCAGATGACCGACAAGAAGCACAAGAAGACCACCGACAAGCCGGCCAAAGCCTCCAAGCAGGCGAAGCCCGCCGTCAAAGCCGCCGCGAAGGCGCCGGCCAAGCCGGCCGTGAAGGCCGTCCCCGCGAAGGCCGCCGCCAAGCCGACGACGACGAAGCCCGCGAACGCGAAGGCCCCGGCGCCCAAGGTCGTCGCCAAACCCGCCCCCAAGGTGGTCGCGCCCAAGCCGGCGGTCGCCCCCAAGCCGGCCCCCAACGCCCGGCCAGTCACGCCGGCGGTCGGCCCGGCGATCAACGAGAAGGTCCAGCTGCTCGTCAGCCTTTCCAAGAAGAACGGCTTCGTGACCGTCCAGAACATCAACGAGGTCATCCCCGACAGCGCGACCGACCCGGAGCTGATCGAGAACATCATGAACATCCTCGACAACCTGGACATCAAGCTCCTGGACGAGGACGAGGTCGAGACCTACCGCAAGAAGGTGGAGGACTCCGAGGAGGAAGCCGCCCGCACGGTCCCCGCCGACGCCCCTTACGACCCCTTCAACGTCTACCTGAAGCAGATGGGCCATAAGCCGCTGCTCAGCCGCGAGCAGGAGGTCGAGATCTCGAAGCGCATCGAGGACGCCGAACTCAAGGCCCAGGACTTCCTCTTCTCCTGCTGGCTCACCCTGCCCTACCAGCTCGACCTCGCCCTCAAGGTCCTCCGCAAGGAGGAACGCTTCGACAAGGTCGTCATCGACAAGAAGGTCGAGTCCCGCGACGCCTATTACAAGATGCTCCCCAAGGCCACGGAGGAGTGCACCAAGCTCAAGGCCAAGCTCGACAAGGCCTGGCAGAAATACCTCGACGAGGCCGACGCCGGCAAGAAGGCCAAGTCCCGCGAGGCCTACCGCAAGCTCGAGCTCACCGCGAAGGAAGGCTGCAAGGACATCCTCCGGAAGTTCTGCTTCAAGATGAAGCTGTTCGAGGAGTGGCTCGAGCTGCCCGACATCAAGGGCGACATCGAGGACTCGCGCAACCTCGTCGAGCCGACCGTCGTCGTCCGCGGCCCGGTCCGCGCGAAGAAGGCGGTCAAGCAGGAGATCTCCGCCTCCCGCACGCGCGAGATCGAGCTCCGCTGGCGCCTCAGCCCGGCCGAGCTGATCCACCTGGCCCGCAACGTCCGCAAGCACCTCGAGGAGGCCCAGCGGGCCAAGACCGAGATGGTCGAGCATAACCTCCGCCTGGTGATCTCGATCGCCAAGAAGTACCAGAACCGCGGCCTGCTCTTCACCGACCTCATCCAGGAAGGCAACATGGGCCTCGTGAAGGCGGTCGAGAAGTTCGAGTACCGCCGCGGCTACAAGTTCTCCACCTACGCCACCTGGTGGATCCGCCAGGCGATCACGCGCTCCATCGCCGACCAGGCCCGCACCATCCGCATCCCGGTCCACATGATCGAGACGCTCAACAAGGTGATGCAGGTCCAGAAGCAGCTCACCCAGGAGCTCGGCCACGAGCCCACCGCCGAGGAGGTCGCCAACGAGATGAACATGGCGATCGACCGCGTGCAGCAGATCATGAAGATGGCCCAGCAGCCGATCTCGCTGCAGTCCCCGGTCGGCGACGGCGAGGACACCTCGCTCGGCGACTTCATCGAGGACAAGTCCGCCGAGAACCCTTCCGACACGGCGTCCACCCGCCTGCTCCGCGAGAAGATCGACTTCGTCCTGCGCTCCCTCGCCGAACGCGAGAAGGAGGTCCTCATCCTCCGCTTCGGCCTCCTCGACGGCGTCCAGCGCACGCTCGAGGAAGTCGGCCGCCACTTCAAGGTCACCCGCGAACGCATCCGCCAGATCGAGGCCAAGGCCCTCCGCAAGATGCGCCACCCGACGCGCATGCGCCAGCTGCAGGGCATGTTCGAAGGCGAGCTCGACACGTCCGGCCCCGGCTTCGACCAGTTCATCTCCGAGGACGAGAAGGCCGAACAGACCCCGGGCCCGCTGTCGCCCGGCGGCCTGCCCGGCGGCCTCCCGCCCAACTCCGCCCTCGCCGCCTTCATCGGCAAGCCCCCGGAAGGTCCCGGCGCCCCGTCCCGCGAGTGAGCCGCCTCGGCCCAGCCTGTCTGCTGCTCGCGCTGCTGACCGGCTGCGCCGCGTCCAAGTCCGCGAAGCCCGCCGAGGAGCCGAACCCGTTCGCGCTCCCCGCCGGCGCGCCGCGCAACGCCCGCGTCGGCTTCGTGCAAGGCTACCCGCTCCGGAGCACGTCGGTGCCGCTGCTCCTCATTCCCGGCACGATCGTGCGCGAAGGCCTGCAGGTCATCGCGCGCGATCCGCAGCTGAATCCTTCCGCCGTCCTCGAGGTCACCTCCGTCCGCGGCCGGCTCGCCGTCGCCCGGATCGTCCGCGGCCAGCCGCAGCCGAAGGACGAGGTGGTGCTGCCCGACCCGGAGCTCGCCGAACAGGCCCGGACGCTGGCCCCCTGAGGGCGGTTCTTGACCTCGGCGGGGCGGATGCCCACGGTGCCTCCTCCATGGCAAAGACCCAGGCAGGCATCGTCGGACTCCCCAACGTGGGCAAGTCGACCCTCTTCAACGCCCTCACGCGCTCGCGCAAGGCCGAGGCGGCGAACTACCCCTTCTGCACGATCGAGCCCAACGTCGGCGTCGTGCTCGTGCCCGACGAACGGCTGCAGAAGCTGCAGGCGATCGCCGGCACGAAGGTCGTCATCCCCGCCACCATCGACATCGTCGACATCGCGGGCCTCGTCGCCGGCGCCTCCAAGGGCGAAGGCAAGGGCAACGACTTCCTGTCCAACATCCGCGAGTGCGACGCGATCGTCCACGTGGTGCGCTGCTTCGACAACGACGACATCGTGCACAGCATGGGCAAGGTCGACCCGGTCCGCGACATCGGCGTGATCGAGACCGAACTCATCCTCGCCGACATCCAGTCGGCCGAGCAGCAGCTCGAGCGCAACCAGAAGAAGGTCCGCAGCCAGGACAAGGACGCCATCGCCAACGTCGAGCTGCTCACCCGCCTGGTGAAGCACCTCAACGAGAACCAGCCGGCCTCGTCGATGGAAGTGAGCGACGACGAACGCGTCCGCCTGAAGGCCTACAACCTGCTCTCCTCCAAGAAGGTCCTCTTCGCCTGCAATGTCGCCGAGGGCGACCTCGCCGATCCTTCGAAGAATCCGCACGTCGCCGCCGTCGCCGCCCTCATCGGCCAGCGCCACGGCTGCGAGCACGTCGTCATCTGCGCGCAGGTCGAAGCCGAGCTGTGCGACCTTTCGCCCGCGGAGGCCACGGAGTTCCTCCAGTCCCTCGGCGTCACCGACTCCGGCGTCTCCTCCCTGATCCGCGGCGCCTACCACCTCCTCGGCCTGGCGACCTACTTCACCGCCGGCGAGAAGGAAGTCCGCGCCTGGACCTTCCGCAGCGGCATGACCGCCCCGCAGTGCGCCGGCGTCATCCACACCGACTTCGAGAAGGGCTTCGTGAAGGCCGAAGTGGTCTCCTACGAGGACCTCGTCAAGAACGGCTCCGTCGCGGCCGCCCGCGACGCCGGCCGCTACCGCCTCGAGGGCAAGTCCTACCTGTTCAAGGACGGCGACGTGGCCCTGTTCCGCTTCACGGACTGAGGTCCTCCCCCTAATACCCCCAAAAAGGACGCATAAATGCGTCCTTTCTTTTTGCCATGGTCCGTCGTCCGGGCAACCATCGGGCATCCTCCCTGTCTCACTCCCGATGCCCCGCACCCTCCCCCTGCTGGCCCTGCTGCTGGCCCCCCTCCTCGGCGCCGCCGAGACCCGCCCCAACATCGTCGTCGTGATCGGGGAAGACATGGGACCGGACATCGGCGCCTACGGCTGCAAGGACGCGATCACGCCGAACATGGACCGGCTCGCCCGGGAAGGCGCCCGCTTCACCCGGGCCTTCACCCATACGGGCGTCTGCGCCCCCTCCCGCAGCGGGATGATCACGGGCCAGTATCCCCTGAAATACGGCGCCCAGAACATGCGCTCGGTGGTCGTGAACCCGCCGGCGCCCTTCACCGAACGGCTCCAGGCCGCCGGCTACCACGTGATGTGGCCGGGCAAGACCGACTTCCAAGGCGTGTCGGAGAAGAACCTCGCGAACGACCGCAAGAACTGGGTCAACCCGGCCAACCGTCCGGCCGGCGAACTCACCCCCAAGCCGAAGGAGCCTTTCTTCGCCTACTTCAACGACACGGTCAGCCACGAGAGCCAGGTCCGCGCCGATGACCAGACCCACGCGAAGAACACCGCCGCGCTGAAGCCGTCCGACCGCCGCGACCCCGCCAAGGTCGAACTGCCGCCCTTCTACCCGGACACCCCGGCCGTCCGCCGCGAGGTCGCCCACTACCACGAGCTCGTCACGGCGGTCGACTACTCGCTCGGCCGCGTGCTCGACTGGCTGAAGGCCCACGACCTGGAGAAGAACACCATCGTCATCCTCACCGGCGACCACGGCCGCGGGATGCCGCGCTTCAAGCGTTCGGTCAAGGACACGGGCACGCGCGTGCCGCTCATCGTGCGTTGGCCCGGCCAGATCGCCCCGGGCACCGTGCGCGAGGATTTCGCCAGCTGGATCGATTTCGCCCCGACGGCCCTGACCCTCGCCGGCGTCCCCGTCCCGGCCGAATACGACGGCCATTGCTTCCTGCCGACGGCCGCCAACCCGCCGAAATATGTCTATTCGTTCCGCGACTTCATGGACGAGAGCTTCGACAAGGTCCGCTCGGTGCGCGACGCCCGCTTCCGCTACGTGCGCAACCAGGCCCCCGGCGTCGACGAGGCCGGCAAGGTGGCTTACCAGGAAGTCGGCCAGACGATGCAGGAAATCCGTCGCGTCCAGGCCGAAGGCAAGCTCACGCCCTTGCAGTCCCTCTATTTCAACGCCCAGCGCCCGACCGAAGAGCTCTTCGACACCCAGAGCGACCCGTGGGAGGTGAACAACCTCGCCGGCGATCCCGCCCATGCGGCCAAGCTCGCCGAGCTCCGCGCCGAATGCGACGCCTGGCTCGCCCGCTGCGGACCGCTGGCCGACCTGCACGCGGACGAACTCGTGAAGCGCGGCGTGATCCAGCCCCGCGACGAGAAATATGAGCTCCGTCGTCAGACGGGCTCGACCGCCGGCGACGCGGCCGTCGCCGCGAAGAAAAAAGGCAAGAAAGCCGCCAACAAATAACATCCTCACCCAAATCTCATGCGCCTCCTCCTCCTCCTCTCCGCCTCGCTGCTCGCCTTCGGTTGCAAACCCGCCCCGCAGGTCGCCCGCTACGAAGTGAAATCCGACGCCGTACCGGCCCCCGCCGCCGCCCCGGCCGCGCCCGTCGCCGCGCAGCCCGCCCCTTCCCCCGCCGTCGCCGCCCCGATGGTCGCGCCCGCTTCGATGAAGGCCGAAGCCGCCTCCTTCGACGCCCCCAAGTGGGGCAAACTTCCCGCCGGCTGGTCCGTCGGACCTGAGAACGGCATGCGCAAGGCCACTTGGATCGTCGCCGGTCCTGACGGCTCCAAGGCCGAGGTCGCCGTGACGGTCTTCCCCGGCAACGTCGGCGGCCTCACCGCCAACGTGAACCGCTGGCGCGGCCAGATCGGCCTGCCTCCGGCGAACGGCGACGAGATCGCCGCCTCCGCCAAGCCCGCCAAGGTCGGCGGCATCGAGAGCCAGCGTTTCGTGATGAATTCGACCGACGGCAAGAAAGGCCTCGATGCGGTGATGACCCCGCACAAGGGCGCCACCTGGTTCTTCAAGATGAGCGGTGACGCCGCCGCCGTCGCCGCGAACGGCGCCGCCCTCGTCGCCTTCCTCGCCGAATCCCAGCTTCCGTGAGCGATTCCGAATTCGCAAAGCAGGCCGACACCGGCCGCCGCGTGCTCGACACGCTGGCGTCGCTGAAGCTGACGGTCTTCCTCCTGGTGCTGTCGATGCTGCTGGTGCTGCTCGGGACGCTCGAACAGGTCCATTGGGGCGTCTGGCATGTCCAGAAGGTCTACTTCTCCTCGTGGTATTGCTTCTACCCGATGGATGACACCGCCCCGCTGCAGATCCCGCTCCCGGGCGGGTTCCTCATCGGCGCCCTCCTGGTCGTCAACCTGGCCTTCGCGCACTTCCGTCACTTCAAGGCCACGGCTTCCAAGGTGGGTATCAGCCTGATCCACGCCGGCCTGCTCCTCCTGCTCATCGGCGGCTTCATCACCGCGGTCTACCAGGAAGAGTCCGCGATGATCGTGCCCGAAGGCGAGAGCCGCGATTTCTCGGAAGCCTTCCGCGAGTTCGAATTCGCCCTCGTCGAGAAAGGCCCCCGGGCCGACCAGGTCGTGGTCGTGCCCGACACGATCTTCCGCGCCATCGCCGCCAAGCAGGCGCCCGACACCGTCGCCCTCCCGGGCTCGCCGTTCACGCTGAAGGTGCTCGCCTACCACCCCAACGCGATGCTGCGCGCCAAGTCGCAGATGCCCGACGGCCTGCCGGTCAAAGCCACCCAAGGCATCGGGGCCCGCACCGAGCTGGCTTACAAGCCGGAGCCTGAAAGCTATGACGACAACAAGCCCAACGCCCCGACGGCGATCGTCGAGCTCCTCAAGGGCGCCCAGTCCGTCGGTGTCTGGATCGTGAACCTCAACCTCACCGAGAATTTCGACGCCCAGACCTTCGACGACAGCGGCAAGACCTACCAGCTCTCCCTGCGCCGCGTGCGTCATTACGTGCCGTTCACCCTGCGCCTGGACAAGTTCACCCACGAGAAATACCCGGGAACGAACACGCCGCGCCGCTTCGCCAGCGACGTGACGATCAAGGAAGGCGCCTCCTCCTTCGCCTATAACATCTCGATGAACCAGCCGCTCCGTCACGCCGGCCTGACGTTCTTCCAGTCCAGCTTCGGCAGCACGAAGGACGGCAAGGACCTCAGCGTCCTGCAGGTCGTCCGTAATCCCGGCTGGCTCATCCCCTACGTCTCCGTGCTGGTCATGTCCGTCGGACTCATCTGGCACTTCGGCTTCTCCCTCCTGAGCTTCCTCCGCGGCCGCGCCGCCAAGGCTGCGGCGATGCTCGTGCTCGGCTTCCTCTCGGCCACGACCCAGGCCGCCGACGCCGGCTGGAACACCCGCGAGCTGGGCGAGATCCCCGTGCAGAGCGGCGGACGCATCGTGCCGATCGAGACCCTCGCCACCGGCTCGCTCCTGCAGATGCGCGCCCGGACCTCCGTCGCGCTCACCAAACTCGAGCGCGTGGCCTTCGGCCAGCGCCCCTCCACCTGGACCGCCGAAGAACGCGCCGCCATCGCCAAGGAACTGCCGGCCCTTGACGCGAACCTGCAGGCCATGCTCGAGAAGCGTCCCGTCCGCCTCACCGGCGGCGCGGTGTCCGCCATCGACTGGCTCATCGAGGTCTCCTTCCGCGCTCCCGTCGCCCGTCACCTGCCGACCTTCCGCGTCGAGCACCCGAACGTGCTCAAGCGCGTCGGCGGCGATCCGGAGAAGAGCCTCTACGTGAGCTGGGACGGCATCCTTAAGAACAGCGCCGAACTCAGCCAGGCCGCCGAGAAGGCCCGCAAGCGGGCCCAGGCCGACCGCGACTCGGAAGACCGCGCCTTGCTCAACCTCGAAGGCGCCGCGCGGCAATACGCGGCCCTCAGCATGACCTTCATCCCGGGCGACCTGCCGGCGGACGTCCCGGCCCGCCGTGAATACGGCGCCTGGATCAGCGCCCTCAACCGCGCCCTGAGCGAGATGAACGCCAGCCGGGCCAACGGCGGCTCCGGCCAGGCCTTCGACCCGGAACTGCAGAAGACCGTCCGCACGTTCGTCGAACGTTACCAGGAATTCGAACGCGAAGGCGCCATCGGCCTGATGCCGCCCAAGGACCCGGCTTCCGTCGAACGCTGGGACAACCTCGGCGGCTCGCTCCTCGGCATCATCAAGGACCAGAAGACCCACCGCGCGGGCCTCGCCGAGGACGGCCTGATCACCCGCTACGCGGACTTCTCCATGGCCTGGCGCGAAGGCAAGGACGACGACTGCGCCCGGCTGGTCTCCGCCATCTCAGCCTCGCTCAAGGGCCCTTGGACGACCAAGGCCGAATCCGAAGCCGCCTTCGGCCGCATGCAGCCCTTCTACTGGCTGCTCATCGCCTACGCGGTCACGGTGCTCATGGTGTTCGCCTCCTGGCTGACGTCCTCCGAAGGTCTCCGCGCCTGGGCCTACCGGCTGCTCGTGCTCTGCTTCGTGCTGCACACGCTCGCCCTCGGCTACCGCATGTGGCTGCACGGCCGCCCGCCGGTCACCAACCTCTACTCGTCGGGCATCTTCGTCGCCTGGGGCGCCGTCGGCCTCGGCATCCTGCTCGAACGCGTCTGGAAGAACGGCATCGGCGCCGCCGCGACCGGCCTCACGGGCTTCGTCTCGCTGATCGTCGCCCATAACCTCGGCCTCTCCGGCGAAGACAACCTCGAGAGCGTCCGCGCGGTGCTCGATTCGAACTTCTGGCTGGCGACGCACGTGACGATCGTGACCCTGGGCTACTCGGCCACCTTCGTGGCCGGCCTTCTCGGCGCCCTGCACCTCGGCCTCCGCGCGTTCAAGGCCGACTATCATTGGGGCGACAGCGTGGCCCGCGCGGCCTACGGCATCCTCGCCTTCGCCGTGCTGGCGAGCTTCATCGGCACGATGCTCGGCGGCATCTGGGCCGACCAGAGCTGGGGCCGTTTCTGGGGCTGGGATCCCAAGGAGAACGGCGCCATCCTCATCGTCCTCTGGTGCGCCATCTGCCTGCACGCCCGCTGGGGCGGATTGGTCCGTCGCGAAGGGCTCATGCAGCTCCTCGTCTTCGGCAACATCGTGACGGCCTGGTCTTGGTTCGGCACCAACCTCCTCGGCGTCGGCCTCCACAGCTACGGCTTCACGGAGCAAGGATCGTTCTGGCTCTATTACGTGTTCGTCCCCTCGCAGCTCGCGCTGATCGCGCTCGGCTGGCTGCCGGACCGCGCGAAGTCCGCCCTCAAGAACGCATGACCGAAGGCGCCGGCCCGACCTGGTTCTGCATCAAGGCCAAGCCTCGTCAGGAGGCGGTGGCGGTGCAGAACCTGCGGGCCATCGGCATCGGCGAGCTGGTGTTTCCCCGCCTACGGCGCACCCGGCGCGGCCACGACAAGAACAAGGTCGTGGTCGAGCCGCTCTTCCCGGGCTACTTGTTCGCGCGCTTCGATCCGATGGAGTTCCAGTCGACGATCCGGAGCACCCGGGGCGTGCTCCACCTCGTCAGCCGCGAAGGCAAGCCGGTCGACGTCGAGCAGGCCGTCATCGACGAGCTCAACGCGCTCGGGCCCGAGGCCATCCTGTCGATGCTCGACGAAGAACTGAAGATCGGCGCGAAGGCCCGCGTGATCCGGGGCATCTTCGCCGGCTCCGAGGGCGAGATCCTCCGCCTCGAGTCGCCGCAGAAACGCATCGCCCTCCTGCTCTCGATCCTCGGCTCCGACCAACCCGTCGAACTCCCCCTCGACGACGTCGAAGCCCTCCCTGATGAATCCTAAATAATCTGGCCCTAGCCCTATCACCACCCCTAGCCCTATCCCTAGCCCTAGCCCTCTTTAGTCATGCTCCTCGACCAACTCTCCGCTTCCGCCGCCTACGAGACGCTGCACCCGCTCTTCCCGAAGGCGTTCGCTTACCTGCGCGCCTTCGATGTGAAGACGGAGGACGGGAAATATGAGCTCCAGGGACAGGACCTGGTCGCGATCGTCCAGCGCTACCGCACGGCCCCGTCCGCCGAGAAGCTCTGGGAAGCCCACCAGGTCTACGGCGACATCCAGGTGGTCTACCAAGGACTCGAGTACTGCGGCCACGCGGACCAACGGACGCTGGTCGTGACCAAGCCCTACGTCGCCGAGAAGGACGTCGAGAAATACGCCGCCCCGACCGGCCCCGCGGCGCTCCTGACCCTCGGCCGCGGCAACTTCGCGGTGTTCCATCCGCAGGACGGCCATCAGCCCGGCGTGCAGATCGACGCCCCGGCCGAGATCCTGAAGGTGGTCATCAAGTTCCGGCTGAAGGCCTGAGCGCCTTGCAACTTCGCCCGTTTGGCGGTGTCCTTCAAGGACCACCCCATGCGCCACCCCCTGCTCTCCCTCCTGGCCTTCGCTCTCACCTGCGCCCTCGGCTCCGCCCAGGACGTCACCCGCGTCGCCGACGTGATCTACGCCAAGCACGACGGCGTGGCGCTGACGATGGACGTCTTCACGCCGGCCAAGCCCAACGGTGCCGCGATCATCAAGATCATCAGCGGCGGCTGGAACTCCAATCACAACGGCATCAGTGACGGCGGCTGGCCGCAGCACGGCTTCACGACCTTCGTCGTCGTCCACGGCACGCAGCCGCGCTTCCACGTCGACGAGATCGTCGCCGACCTCCAGCGCTCGGTGCGGTTCGTGCGCGCCCACGCCGCCAAGTTCGGCATCGACCCGGACAAGATCGGCGTGACCGGCAGCAGCGCCGGCGGCCATCTCAGCCTGATGCTCGGCACCCGCGCGCTGCCCGCCAACCCGAAGTCCAAGGATCCGGTCGAGCGCGTGAGCTCGGCGGTCAACGCCGTCGCCTGCTACTACCCGCCCGTCGATTTCCTCGGCTGGGTCAAGGAAGGCGACAGCCAGGAAGGCATCGGACCGCTCACCACCCGCGCCCCCGCCTTCGGCCCGATCGTGACCACCGCCGAAGGCCGCGCCCGCGCCGGCCGCGAACTTTCGCCTCTCTACTGGATCAGCGCCCAGACGCCGCCGACGTTCATCGTCCAGGGCGACGCCGATCCGCTGGTTCCCGATTCGCAGGCTCGCCGCTACCACGCCCGCGCCCAGGAAGTCGGCGCGAAGAGCGAAGTCCTCATCCGCCTCGGCGCCGCCCACGGCGGCTGGGCGGAGATGGCCGACGACAACGTCCGCATGGCGGAATGGTTCGCCCTCCACCTGCTCGGCCGCCAGCCGGCCAAGCCCTTCACCTTCGACGTGCACTCCCTCCCCAGCACGCCGGCGCCCAAGAAGGCCAAGAAGTAAGGGGTCCGGCGATTTACGCTGGCAGGAAGACCGAGCCGTTTCCATAAAGACGGCATGGCTTCGCCTTGCCGACTCATCCTCGCCCTCGACGTAGAGACCAAGGAGGAAGCCTTGGCGCTCGCCCGCCCCCTCGCCGGCAACCTCGCCTGGGTGAAGCTCGGCCTCCAGCTGTTCACGCGCCATGGTCCGGGCATCGTCGACGAGTTCCACGCCCTCGGCTTCAAGGTCTTCCTCGACCTGAAGTTCCACGACATCCCCAACACCGTCGCCTCCGCGGTCAAGAGCCTCAAGGGGCGCCCCTGCTCGCTCCTGACGATCCACGCCTGCGGCGGCCCCGAGATGATCGCCCGCGCCGCCGACGCCGCCAAGTCCGCCCTGCCCGATTGCACGGTGCTCGGCGTGACGGTGCTCACCTCGATGGACCAGGCCCAGCTCGCCGCCACGGGCGTCGCGCGCTCGCCGGAAGAACAGGTCCGCCTGCTCGGTCGCATGGCCTTCGACGCCGGCATCGGCGGCCTCGTCTGCTCGCCCCTCGAACTGCCGGTCCTCCGGGCCGACCTCGGCGCGGGCCCGACCCTCGTGACCCCGGGCATCCGCTATCCTGACGCCGCCGGCGACGACCAGAACCGCATCATGACGCCAGCCCAGGCCGCCGCCGCCGGCGCCAGCTTCATCGTCGTGGGCCGGCCGATCCTCAAGGCCAAGGATCCGGCCGTCGAGACGCTCCGCATCCGCCGCGACATCGGCGAGACCGCATGAGCGCCGGCGACGACATCCTGATCCTCCTCGCCGCCGGTTCCGCCCGGCGCATGCAGTCCGTCGTCGACGACAAGATCACCGCGACCCTCGCCGGCAAACCGGTCTTCGTCCATTCGCTCCAGAGCTTCCTGAGCACGGGTCTGATCGGACGCGTGGTCATCACCTACCGCGACGACGCCCAGCTCGCCAAGCTGCGCGCCCTGCTCGCGTCGCACCTGAGCACGCCGACGCCGATCGACTTCGTCCCGGGCGGCGAATCGCGTCAGGATTCGGTGCTCGCCGCGCTCAACACCTGCGAAGGCCATGCCGGCCTGGTCCACGTCCACGACGGCGCCCGCCCGCTCGTCTCGGCCGAAGCCATCCGCAAGGTGCGCGCCAAGGCCTCCGAGACCGGCGCCGCCATCCTCGCCGGCCGCGCCGCGGACACCGTCAAGATCGCCAAGGCGGATTCGTCGTCCGTCGAGACTTCGCCCGATCGCGGGCTGGTCTGGACCGCCGAGACGCCCCAGGTCTTCCGCACGGCCATCGTGCTCAAGGCCTACCGCAAGGTCGCGGAACTCCAGCGCAAGGTGACCGACGACAGTTCCGCCGTGGAGTTCGTCGGCCAGGACGTCTCCTTGGTCGAGAACCCTTCGGTGAACCTGAAGCTGACGCGCCCAGCGGACTTCGTCCTGGCCGAGGCGATCCTCAAGTCGCGCTGAGCGCTCAATAGCCGGCCTGACGAAGCGCGGCGTCCAGCTTGACCTGGAAGTCGGTGATGTCCTGCGGCGTCGGGCGATAGCCCGGCGTGCGCGCGGCCATGCCCGGGCGCCCCTGATGGTCGATATACCAGTCGGCCTTCTCGCCGTCGGAGAAAGTGACGTGCCCGCTGATCATCGCGTGGGGCTGGGCGATCGTGTCGACCTCGACGGTGACGACGCCGGCGCCTTGGGCGGCCGGAGCCGAGGCAGGGGCGGCGGCCTCGGCGGGCGCGGCTTCCGCGGCCGGTTCTTCCGGCTTCTTCGGCTCCTCCTTCTCCACCAGGGCGAGGTTCAGGTCGTCGACGAGGAAACGGACGTCCATGTAGGTCATGGAGATCTCGAGCTGGGAGGAAAGGCGCTCCTGGATCTGCGAAAGCGTGGCGCCTTCGGCCACCCAGGCGGAGACCTTGGTGATCTGTTCGGGAGTCAGTTTGGCCATAGGGGCTCAAAGTGCGGGAACCGCCGGCGATTTTCAAGCGTCCCGTCGCTTAATCGTTTGAAAACGTCCCCCCTCCCTCCAACTTAGGCCCCATGCAGCCCGACCTCCGTTGGCAGAAGTGCGGCGAGTTCGCCGAAATCGTCTACGAGAAGGCCGACGGCATCGCGCGCGTGACGATCAACCGTCCGCACCGCCGCAACGCCTTCACGCCGGACACCGTCGCCGAACTCCTCAAGGCCTTCGCCGACGCCCGCGACGACGCCACCGTCGGCGTCGTGCTCCTGCGCGGCGCCAACCCCCAGCACGACGGCAAGTTCGCCTTCTGCGCAGGCGGCGACCAGAAGATCCGCGGCGACAAGAAGGGCGGCTACATGGGCAAGGACGGCGTACCCCGCCTGAACGTCCTCGACCTGCAGCGGCTCATCCGCTCGATGCCCAAGGTCGTCATCGCGCTGGTGGCCGGCTTCGCCATCGGCGGCGGCCACGTCCTGCACGTCATCTGCGACCTCACCATCGCCGCCGACAACGCTGTCTTCGGCCAGACCGGCCCCAAGGTCGGCAGCTTCGACGGCGGCTTCGGCGCGTCCTACCTCGCCCGCATCGTCGGCCAGAAGAAGGCCCGCGAAATCTGGTATCTCTGCCGCCAATACGACGCGAAGCAGGCCCTCGAGATGGGCCTCGTCAACACGGTCGTCCCCTACGGGCAGCTCGACGCCGAGGGCGTGAAGTGGGCCCAGGAGATCCTGACCAAGAGCCCGCTCGCCATCCGC
>Ga0194123_10003269_pt1 | contig 19726 bp, 7 predicted proteins | sample TA2MahsurfametaG_5_FD_155479 | JGI IMG/M metagenome (GOLD analysis project Ga0194123, IMG submission 155479) | Freshwater microbial communities from Lake Tanganyika, Tanzania - TA2015023 Mahale A surface | ecosystem: Environmental > Aquatic > Freshwater > Lake | place: Tanzania: Lake Tanganyika... | reverse complement strand
CCGCCCAAGTGGAGGTATCCTTTTTTTCCGCTTTAAGACGGGCTGAGGGTTGATTCAGGTCTTGGGCCGGCAGGGGCAGGCCCAAGAGGGTCAAAATCAACGAGAAGCAAACGGCTTGGCGTACCATTTTTCCCAATTTAGCTTCAAAAACTTGATCACCCAAGTCTATTCCCTGGATCTGCAGGTTCTCCGCTGGATTAACCGTGGTTTCAATCACCCGGGCCTCGATCTCTTTTTCAACTTCCTTGCCGATGGCAAGCTCTGGACCCCCATCCTGCTCATCACCGCCGCCATCCTTCTTTTCAAGGCCCGGTATCAGGCCAAAAGCTGGGTCGTCCTGACTCTCCTCGGCATCGCCATTGGGGATCCTCTTTGCAATCAACTGAAACATTTCTTTGACCGTCCGCGCCCGTACGAGGCCGTCGAGGGAGTCCGGGAAGTGAGCCCCGGCCCGGCCGGCAAACGCTGGGAGGCCGCCGTGCGGATCTCCGGAATTCCCGAAGAGGACGTCCAGCACGGCCGTTCCATGCCCTCTTCCCATGTGGCCAACGCCACCGCCGCCGTGATGAGCGCCCGCTTGGTCTGGGGTCCCTCCCTGCGCTGGCCCTGGATCTTTTTGGCCCCAGTCGCCCTCGGCCGCGTCTACACGGGCGACCACTATCCCACCGATGTCCTCGTTTCCATTCCGCTTTCCATGATCTACACTTGGCTCATTGCCCTCGGAGCCAACCGCCTCTGGGGTAAACTGGGCCCACGGATGGCTCCCAAGCTTTTCTCTCGGATGCCTTCCCTGCTTTTTCAAAAATAGTCCATGTCGTCCGACCTCTCGCTCATCATCCCCTTTTTCAACGAGGAGAAAAATGTCTCGGCCGTCATCGCCGAGGCCAGAACCGCTGTCCCAGGGGCCGAGATCGTGGCGGTCGACGACGGGAGCCGCGACCACACGCCGGGCTTGCTCGATAAAGAAAAAGACATTCGCGTCATTCATTTTCCCAAGAACCTCGGCCAGGGTCCCGCCCTCTACGCCGGCCTCCTTGCCGGCACCCGCCCCTACGCCGCCATGATGGATGGAGACGGCCAAAACGATCCCGCCGACCTCCCCGCCTTACTGGAGCTGATCCGTTCCGGCCAGGCCGACTTCGCCTGCGGCATCCGCACCCCACGGCGCGACTCCTGGCAAAAGCGGGTCGCCTCCAAAATCGCTAACGCCATCCGCCGTTCCGTTCTTCTCGACGGCGCCCACGACACCGGCTGCTCCCTGAAAGTCATGAAGCGCGAGGACGTCCGCTTCCTCGTTCCCTTTAAGGGCATGCACCGTTATCTGCCCGCTCTGCTGGGTGCCGCTGGCCTCAAACTTGGGGAGAAACCGGTTCGCCATCGTCCCCGCCGCGCCGGTGTCTCCAAGTACACCATCGCCGGCCGTGCCTGGGTGGGGATTCAGGATCTCGTTGGGGTCGCCTGGCTTCTCCGCCGCCGCGTCCCTTGGCCTGCCGGGTTACCGCGTTAGTGGTTTTAAGACAAAAGCTTCCGTTTTTCCTTAATCTTAATCCTAATCTTAATCGAACTACGGCTTCAACCTCGCCGGTCCGCTGCTTGGGGCTTTTCGCACCGGCGTGAGCGTTTCCGGGTAGAGCAGATAAGGCTTTCTCTCCTCCAACCACGCCTGCACCCCCGGCTCCCACGACGCCACGATCTGCCGCGAACTCATTCCTGCCAACACCTGCTTCCGGGTCTCCCGGCTGCGGTTGAGCTTGTCGAACATCAGGGTGTTCTCCGCATCCACAAAAAAGTTTTTCTTGGGCATCATTCTTCGTAGATAGGCCAGTCCGGCGATGTTGATGGCCGTCAGGTTGGCCGGTGCTTTCGGATCAATCGAGACCTTGGCCCCGGACATGGTGACGTGCCGGTACTTACCGGTCGGTGGTTTAAACCGAAAGGGACGGAAGCTCACCCCGTTAAAGCCCCACTCCGTCATCTCCTGACAAAATCGCTCCGCATCCACACCTTCCAGTGCGATGAGGTCGAACGGGCAGGCCGTGGTTCCATCCAGTCCTTTCGTCGGCACGCCGGCGGGATTGGCCCCGTTGCTGACCCCCAGTTCCCCGAAAAAACCCGTCGCCACGTACCCACGGGCGGACTCAATCCGCGCGATGTTGGGCGAGGTCGGCACCCACTTCAGTCCCGTATCCTCCCAGACCATGTCCTGCGCCCATCCCTTCATCGGGATCACTGTAAGTTTACATCTCTTGCTTAAGTGTTTGTCATTGATCCATTTAGCGATCTCCCCCACGGTCAGACCGTACACGTACGGCACGTCAAACTGCCCGATGAACGACGGGATTACCTCGGGACCCTGCGGTCGCGGGCCCTCCACTCGCTTCGCGCCGAGCGGGTTGGGCCGGTCCAGCACCATCACCTCCACGTCATGCTCCGCCGCTTCTTCCATCACCAGTCCGAGCGTGCTGATGTAGGTGTAAGAACGGCAACCCACGTCCTGCAGGTCATACGCGATCACGTCGACTCCCTCCATCATCTTGGGCGTCGGCCTTCGCGTGGCGCCGTAAAGCGAGAAGACCTTGATCCCCGTCTCCTCGTCCTTGCTGATTTTACCGTCGTTGTTTTTATCCTCCCCGTGGCGCTCGCCTGAAACGTGCTTTCCCGCCCCCACCTTGCCAAACACCCCGTGCTCCGGGCCATAAAGAGCCACCAAGTTGACCTCCTTGGCTTCACGGAAACGTTTCCAAGTCGGCATTCCCTCGCCATCCACTCCCGAAGGATTCGTTACCAATCCCACCCGCTTTCCTTTCAGTTCCTTGAATCCACCGTCGGCAAGTACGTCGACGCCGAGCCGGAAGGCAGGAAGGTTCGTCTCTTGGGCCGATAGAGGAGCCAGCAACCCCCAAAGAACCATAGCCATGACAAAGCGACCCATGCCGGACGCTAACCCAAAGGCCAAAACTTTGGTAGAGTTAGCTTTAGCAAGGCTGAGTCCAAAAAGGGGCAGATGGAAGATGGCAGATCGGAGATGGGGGTAGCCTATTCTTCAAGGCCTCCCTCCATCGCTAATGACTAAACACCTAAACCCCTAACTTCCTATCAGCCTGTAGTCTGTAGCCTATAGCCTTCAATCCACCCGCCACGCCTCTTCCCTACCCCCGAAACGGGTTCACGGCCCGGATGCCGTCATAATCCTGGCCGTGATTAAAATCCTCGGAGATCAGCTCCTCCGCCCCGCAACTCCGGGCCGCGGCTAGGATCATCGCGTCCCAAAGGGAGATCTGCCAGCGGAGTTGCTCCCCCAAGGCGAGCTTGAGAAGCAGGAGGGTGTTGTCCACCACCGGCCAAGCCGAGAGGTCAAAAAGGATCTGGTGAATTTCCCCCTTCGAAACTTTTTTTCTCTCCAGATTTACCGCCAGTTCCTGCAACACCTGCACGCTGATCGAAATTTCCCCGGGGGACTGCCACCCCCGTTCCACCCATTTTTTCGCTTTGAAACGCTTGGCCGGACTGTCCGTATCGTACGCGTAGAGAAGGACGTTGGTGTCCAGGAACCGGATCGGGTTAGCGGCGGGCATGCGCCTCCTCCCGCGAAAGCATTTTGCCGCCTAATCGGAATCCCTTTTCCAAACGCGCCATCGCCGCCCCGGAGGCCAAATTTCCGCCCTGCCCGCCCAGCACGTGATCCAACCCCATTAACACCAGTTCCCTCAACGTGGTCCGCCGTTGCGCCGCCACCACCTTGGCCCGATGCAGCAGCTTCTCGGGCATATCAATGGTTGTCTTCATATACACTGAATAGCAGTATTCACTGCTATTGGCAATACTACCGTATTTTAAGGCATCGGAAGTGGGGGTGACTGAATTTTTTACAGGTGGGGAGGGACGCACAGGCGTCACCCTCCCTCCCCAGGTTCAAGCTAGGTAGGGCGGGTTGTCCCCAACCCGCCTCGTGCGCGCTTGAATCCTACGTCGTTCAACGAGGCGGGCTGCGGAGAGCCCGCCCTACCTAAGTTTCAGCCTAGTGCCCCTAATCCACCAACCTCTTCGCGCCTTCGCGGGAAAAATTCGTTGCGAGTTGCTCGTTACGCGTTACGCGTAACGCGCCGTCAGCCACCAGTCACCAACCTTCCCTCCATCATTAATGACTAAATAACTAAACCTCTCAAGACCCTTGGCACTCCACCCGCCCCAACGGGGCGAAATATCTCAGCCCAGCCCATGCGCGCATGGGCTGGGGCTTTCGTTTAAAGAAACCAGCTAGCCCTGTAAGGGCGACATAACATTGATTCTTTCGCCCCTACAGGGCTAACGCATTTTTTTATCCCACACCCGGGGCTTCACCCCGGGCTGATCTCTTTTCGGCCTTTTAGGCCTCCTTTCGCTTACCGCTTACCCGCCACGACCTTCCTAATCCTCATCCTGCCCCTTAATCCGCCTTCTTCCGCCTCCCCTTCAACCTCCCGCCTTCCACCTACCTCCGGCAGCGCCGGCTCCTCGCTAGCACCGCTGCTAATCCAAGAATCAACAAGCTGGCGCTGCTCGGCTCCGGCACCCCCTGCATCGACACCTTCCACTCCACCAACTGACCCGTACCTCCAGCTTTCGCATCGGCAATAAAAAGGGTCCAGGTGCCGTTGGGACTGCCCGTACCCAGACTATTCAGGGTGGTGGCACGCAGCGAGCTGTCCAACACCTGCAAGGGATCGGCCGTGCGGCCATCGGGTTGCCAAGTCCCCGTCAACGCCCCGGTGATCGGGTTGTTATGTCCCCCGCTGAGCGCAAAGCGGTAGTTGTGAATGTCGTCATCGGCGGAATCCGCCAGGGTCACGTCGAAGCCGTTGTCGGAGTAACCGGCAGGCCGGTCCGCCGACCGTCCCACCCGGTTCAGCAGCACCGCCAGCTGGGTCGTAGGGCTGCCCTCGGCGATAAAACGCAGGTCAGCGTAGAAGTCTCCGTTCCAGGCCCCGTAACCGGTGCCGACAATCTTCAAGCTGACGGTCACCACATAGGGGGCATTCGATGCCTGACCGGAAACCGTCACCGACCGGGCCAAACCGCTCGCGTTGTTGTCTGGAATCGCTGCAGAAATGGCCGTCGCTCCGTACTCCCCAAACTCGATCAGCTGGATCGAGGCTCGTGCAGAGCCTGTCAAAACCAGCCCGGCCATAAGCAACGGGAGAAACTTCATTTTCATGGGCGATACTCCTCCAGTTTATAGAACCTCGAAGATCCGGCCCCGGAATCGTTGATGATAATGGACCCACTTTCCCCGCCGCCATAAACAGACCCCGCACCCAAGTCCTGCCAGCTGATCGGCGCCACCAAGGAGGAGGTCGCATAAATCCGGTAGAACTTGTTCGGGGTTACCGCAAAGCTGACATCCTTGCCCGTCCCAAAATTGGCGTCCCTCACCCAGACGATGTTCACCGCCACGGCCGAGTAGTCGCCCGCCGCAAGATACACGGTGCCGTCCGACGTGTTCCCTTGGCTGTCGGTGATCCGGTAGACAAAACTGTCAGTCACAGTTGGGTCAAGGCTCGTCGGGCTGGTGTACAGGAACCAACCATTATCGAGGGTCACGGCCCCCCCCTGCGCGGTGGTGCCGGAAAGCAGGCTGACCGTTGGGGCGGAGGGGGAAGAGAAGGTGTCATTGGCCAAGACCTGCGCCACGGCGATGGAGGTCGAGGAACCCGGAATTCCGTCCCGCGCCAAGGAGTCGTCGTTGGCAATTAGAACCGGCACCAGGGTTTGCAGCTTGCTGAGACTGTCCGCCCCGGAGCCATCGTCGGCGGTTGCAGCGAGTGCCGCGAGCACGTTGGCGAGGTTTCCAGTGGTCACCCCGGTCACGCCCAGCAACTGCAGTTGGGTCAAGGTCGGTACCCCGGTCACTCCATTGGCCGCATCCATCACCGCCTTCACCGCATCCGCCAACGCTTGAACCTTGGCCACCGTGTTCACGTCCGCCCCGCTCTTGCGGTCAATGACTTCACCCAACAGCTCCACGCCGGCCCCCGCCGAAACCCCCGTCACCCCGATCTGCGTGTACTGCACCAGCGTGGGCTTGGTGTCCCCGTCCGAAAGACCGTCTGCCGCCCCCAAGATCGCGTTGTAGGCGTCCACGATCGTCTGAATCTCCGCCGTGGTGTCGGCCGCCGCCCCGTTGATGGCCGCACTGTTCAGGACGCTGTTGATCGCACCTAGGTTGGTCACGTCAAAGCCGGTCACGGCCGCACTGGCATAGTCCGAGGCCGCCGGGCTGGTTGCGGTGGCGTTGTCGTTCTCGGCCGCCCCACTGATCGTCGCCAGCGCGCTGGAGATGCTGTTCAACACACCATCCACCAAGGCCTGCAGCTTCGTGATCGAATCCACATCCAAACCGTTATCCGCGGTGCCCGCAATCGCTGCCCGGATCAAGGCCAGGTTGGTCGCATCAGCTCCGGTCACACCCAGCGCCGTCAGATCCGCCAACGTCGGCTCGTTCGCCGTGCCCGCCGCCCCGGCCATGACACCCTGCACCGCATCCGCCAAGGCCTGGATCTTGCTCACCCGATCCACGTCGGCCGTTGCCTTTTCGTCGATCACGCTGCCCAAGAGCCCCGCTTGGGCGGCAGCCGTCGGCCCGGTCAGACCCGTCACCCCGAGAAGGGTGTAGGCGGAAGGCGCCGGCAGGCTGCCCGCCGCGGTACCGGCGCTGCCGTCAGCCAGACCTAAAATAGAAATGTAGGAATCCACGATCGTCTGCACCTCGGCCGCGGAATCGATGGCCGCACCATTCACGCCCGTGTTCAGGACGCTGTTGATGGAGGCCAGATTATTCGTGGTCACCCCGGTCACTCCGGCCGTGGCATAGTCCGAGGCCGCGGGACTGCTGTCGGTGGCCGAATTGTTTTCCGCTGCTCCGCTGATCGTCGCCAGGGCGTTGAAGGAGTTCACCGCGCCGGCAACCACCGCCTGCAGTTTGCTGGTGGAATCCACGCCCGTGCCATCGTTGGCCGTCGCCGCAATCGCCGCCTGCACCGCCGCCAGGTTCGAGGAGGTGACCCCGGTGATACCCAGCGCCTGAAGATCCGCCAAGGACGGCTCGTTCGCCGTGCCAGCCGCACCGGCCATCAAATCCGCAACGGCATCCGCCAACGCTTGCACCTCGGCAACCGTGTCCACCGCCGTGCTCGCCAAGCCATCGATGACGCTGCCCAAAAGGCTGGTCTGGGCGCCTGCCGTGACCTCGGTCACGCCAATCGCCGTGTACTGGGAAGCCGTCGGAGCCACCCCGTTGCCTGCCGTGCCGTCCGCCGCCGCTAGAATGGCCGCATAGGCATCCACAATCGTCTGAATCTCGACGGTGGTGTTAGCCAGTGCACTGGTCACGTAGGCGCTGTTCAGGGCGCTGTTGATGGCCGTCAGATTGTTCGCATCCACGCCGGTCGCCCCGGCCGCCGCATAATCGGCCGCCGTCGGATCGACATCGCCCGCATTGTTGCTCCCGGCGGCACCGCTGATCTTGGCCAAGGCGGCCGCGCGGGTGCCCGTTTCCGTGTCCACCACGCCCTGGAGTTTGGCGATCGTGTCGATGCCGGCGCCGCTGTCGGCCGTGGCCCGGATCGCCGCCTGGACGCTGGCCAGATACTCCTCGGTCACTCCGGTGATGCCGAGGGCCTGGAGTTCCGCCAAGGTCGGCTGGTTGTTGGCGCCCGCCGCGGCCGCAAAGACCGAGTTGTAAGCATCTTGGATCCCCTGCAGAACCGCGACCGTGGCGATGCCGCTGCCATCGTCAGCCGTGGCGGCCACCGCCGAGAGGAAAGCGGGGAGATTGGAGGTCGTCACCCCGGTGATGCCCATGGTCGCTAGGTTGGCGGCCGTTAGGGCCGGGCTCGGGGTGCCACCGGCCGCGGTGATCAGCAACCGGTCCAGAATTTCCACCAGGGCCTGGATTTCCGCGACGGTGTCCACGGCGGGCCCGGTTAGTGCGCCGACCACGTCATTCAAGAGATACAGGCCGCCGCTGGAGAACTCGAGGGCCCCAAGATTGACCCCGATCCCCGTGTAGTCCGCAGCCAGCGGGTAGAACAGATCGCTATCCGCCGCGGATCCATTCGCCTGGTCAAAAATACGATTGTAGGAATTCACGATTCCCTGAACCTGCGACTGGAGATACTTGTCGGAACTGATCAGCCCGGCGATGGCATCGTTGATTGCCGAGAGGTTGCCCGCGCTCACCCCGTTCACTCCGGCATTCTCGTAGGTGGTGACGGCAGGGATGCCGGCGCCGGTTTGGGTTCCGTTGTAGGCCGTGATGATGGCCAGGTCGCTGGAAATGGAGGAGCCGATCGCACCGTCGATCACGCCCTGCAGGGCGGAGATCGTGGCAATGCCACTCCCATTGTCGGCCGTGGCGCCGATGGCCGTCAACACCGAGGCCAAGGTGGAGTTGGTCACCCCGCTCAGGCCGATGGAAAGGAAGTCGGCCGGCGTCAGGGCCGGGGAAACCGAACGGCCCGCGGCCGTGTCGAGCAACCGGTCAATCAGCGAGGCCAAGGCGTTCAAATCAGCCAGCGAATCGGCAGAGGACGAGGCAAGATCGCCCAAGGCATCGTTCAGCAGGCTCAGCCCATTGGCGTTGCCGGCAATGTCGCCGAGGGTCACGCCCACGGCCAGATAATCGGCCTCGCTCGGATCCACCAGACTAAGGTCGGCCGCACTGCCGTTCGCCTCGCCGAAGATTCGCAGGAAGGCGTCTACCACCCCCTGCATCTTGGCCACGGTATCCGTGGCCCCGGAGGCCAGCGGCCCGATGATCGAATTCACGCCCGCCAAATTGTCAGCCGTCACGCCGGTGATCCCGGCCGTGCCGTAATCCAAAGTCGTCGGAGCGGTGTTGGATCCCGTGTAGCCGGAGATCACCGCGAGTGCGTTCAGCGCATTGATCGCGCCATCCACCAAGCCTTGGAGATCCGAGATGGTAGCCACCCCGCTGCCGCTTTCCGCCGTGGCGGCGATGGCGGCCTGAATGGCCGCCAGGTTGCCGGAGGTCGCCCCGGTAATGCCCAAAGCCGTCAGATCGGCCAAGGTCGGTTCGTTGGCGGTCCCGGCCGCGCCGGCGAGCACGCCCGCCACGGCATCCGCCAGGCCTTGGATTTCCGCAACGGTGTCCACAGCGGTGGAAGCGGATCCGTCAATCACGTCACCCAACAGGCTCTCCCCTGCCCCGCTGGTAACCCCGGTCACCCCGATGAGGGCGTACTGATTGGCATTGGCCGCATCATCCCCGTCCCGGCTGCCGTCGGCGGAGGCAAGGATCACGTTATAGGCGTTGATGAAAGCCTGGAGGGACGAGAGCGTGCTGATGCCCGACCCGTCATCCGCGCCAGCCCCGATCGCCGAAAGGATCGCCGACAGGTTGGAGGAGGTCACCCCGGTCAGGCCGATCAAGGTGAGATCGGAATCCGTCAGCGCCGGGGAAACCGCCAGGCCGCCAGCCGTCCTCATCAAGGCGTCCACCACGTTCACCAACGCCTGGACTTGGCCAACAACCGAGCCCACCCCGGAAGCGCTTTGCGCCCCCACCACGTCATTGAGCAGGGACAAGCCGCCTGCGGTGGTGGGCAACCCGCCCAGATTCACCCCAATGTTGGTGTAGTCATCGGCGGAGGGATTCGAGAGAAGATTGGCATCCGCCGCGGAGCCGTTGGCCTCGGCGAGGATGCGGTTGTAGCTGTCCACCACGTTCTGGATCTCCGGTGCGGAGTCCGATTCCGCGGAGCCCAACAGCGTGAAGGCGGAGTTGATGGCCGCCAGGTTGCCGGAGTCCACCCCGGTAATTCCGGCGGCGGTGTAGTCGGCCTCAGCCGGGGCCGTGTTGCTGCCTGTATAGTCGCGGATCACCGCCAGCGGATCGACGGAAACGGTGAAGCTCGCCCCGGTGAACTGCAAGTCATAGTTCGAGGCGGAGGAAGAAGGAGCGATCGCTAAGCTGCCAATCGTGATGTTGTAGGAGCCAACCGCATTGCCGGCATCGCGACCGAGCGAACCCGTCAGGCTGTCCCCAGCCACCAGGGAGCCAACCACCCGATAGGTGAGGGCGGTCGGATCGTTGGCACCCGCCACCTTGCCCTGTTCATCCGCCAGAATCTGGATCGTCCTCGGGGAGATCACCAACGGGTTAGTTTGGGTGACGGTTGCATAGGCGGTGGTGTCGGCCGGCGTGAAGGTGGCCACCACCTGGTTGGTACCGGTCGGGAGAATCCCGCCGAGGGCCACTGGGTTGCCATTGCCGGTGTAGGAGATGGTTCCGGCGATCGTCCCGGCCGAGGCCCCCAGCTGGGCGGAGGTCAGCGGCGTGCCGTACACGATCGAATTCGTGTCGGCGTTCCACGTCAGCGTCGGGCTGGCCTGCTGCACGGTCAGGGTCCCGGTGGTGTAAGCGATGGTGTAGTTCGCATCGGAGGCGTTGGCGGGCGTGATCGTGTAGGTGCCCGGGGCACTGGTGGCATCGGCGTTCGCGGTGACCGTGGGCGGGACCTGCAGAGGATCTGAACCCACGCGGCCGGTGTAGTTCACGGCAAAGGCCGGGTTATCCTGCCCGGCGGGACGGTTCGTGCTCACTGCGGCAATCGTCAGGCTCTTCTTCCCGACCGAGATCGTCTGTTCCACCGGGGTGGCCGCCAGATATTTGTCGTTCTCCGGCTGGACCGCGCGGATGACCACCGGGCCCGCCCCGGTGAGGGTCAGCATTGTGCCGCTGATGGTGGCCGGACCGCTGACCACCTCCAGCTCGCGGGTGGCTCCGGCGGGCAGGGTGTTCAGGTAGGCGGAAAGATCGATCGGGCTGTCCCCAAAGGTCGGGGCGGGTAGACCGGAAAGATCAAAGGTCAGAGGGTTGGTGGCCTTGGCCACGTTGAAGGAACGTGCGACCGAAGGCGCCGCGGCGGTGGCGCCGTCGCCTGACTGATCCGCCGTGACCGTGACCTCCCCTGCCCCGGTGATGGTCAGTGTATTGCCGCTGAGAGTGGCCGGTCCGGTGACGGTGTAGGCGACGCTGCCGGGTCCGGTGGTCGTCGCCGCCAGGGTGATCGAGGTGCTGGGGGCGAAGGTGATGTCAGGCAGGTTTTGGCTGAAGGTGATGGTCTGGTTATTTTTCGTCACGTCGATCGTGAACAGCTGCGTAGTGGAGGCGTAGTTGGCCGTCTCCGCCGTGGTGGCGCGGAGATAAACCGTCCCGGTAGACTGGACGCTGCCGAGCGTTCCGGTTCCATCCGTCAGGGTGCCCGAGAGGGTCGCCGCGCTGTTGGCGTCCAAGGAAAGGGTGACCCCCACTCCCCCGCTGGCCGTGGCGGAGACCGCCACATTGTTCAGTTGGTTCAAAGGCAATGAGGAAGGAATCGGCGCGAAGTTGATCGTGGGAGTGGCCTTGGCCACGGTGTAGGTATTCGTGGAGGTGGAGGTGAGACCGAGGTCAGGATCGGTGACCGTGGCCACCACCGTGTAGGTGCCCGGGGCCGTCGGCAGGTTGCTGGAGCCGTTGTAGGTGAGCGTGGCATTCAGACCGGCGGGATCGGTCGACACCGTGGGGGGCAGGATGCCAGCGGGGTTGTAAGTCTGACTCAGGCCACCCCAGTTGAAGTTGATAGTCGGTGCGGTGACCACGAGCAGGGCATTTGTGGAATAGGTGAAGTCGTACTTGGCGTGGCTGAGATTGCCCGGGGTCAGCGTGATGGGATAGATGCCCGGAAGACTCGTCAGCGTGGCGGTGGTGGTGTAGCCGGGGGTGCCATTGACGCCAAACAGACCGCCAAGACTATGCCCCGGAGTTCCACTAAAACCATCTGTGTCGTATGCGAAGACATTGCCAACGAAGGCGACCCCTGGGAGGGCAGGGTTGGGTTGGCCATAGGGCCGGCGGATCATGTTACCCCAAGTTGGATCGGCCACCTGCACCTCGAGGCTGCCCTTGGCCACCGTCACCTGCCGGGAAATGGAGGGGGCTGAGTCGTAGACGGAATTTCCGACGGAAACGGCGGTGATCGTGTAGGTCCCCGGGGCATTGAATTGGGCACCTTGGGAGGAGCCCGAACCGGAGACGATTTGTCCCCCGGAACTACCCTGCGGGGAGATCTGGAAAATGACGCCCAGTCCGGAACTACTGGTGGCGCTCAAAGGCAGGTCGGTGAAGGAGGAGCCTGCCATCAGCGGGTAGGTGAAGTTGGTGGTGGCAAACGGAGCCCAGGTGATTTCGCTGGGGGTCCGCAGGCTCGAACGGCGGAAGCTGCTGCTCTGGCTCGACACCGAGCCGTCCACGTTCACGGCGGTTAAGCGGAAGTGGTAGGTCGCGGATACATTCAGATCGGGAATCACCGCGCTGACCGGGACGGCGTTGGTTCCGTTGTTGGGCGAGACCGCCACATTGGTGGAAAGGTTGAGGTTCGTGCTGTTGGTGCCGTACTCAAAGCGGGCGGTGGTGATGTAGCCGTTGGGATTGACCGTGCCGCTGAAGACCGCCGCATTGGTGGCAGTGTGGGCGGCGGCGGCCGCCAGGGTCACGATCGGCGGGGCCGCCGGCGCAACTTTGCGGATCCGCTGGTTACCCGCATCGATGAAGTAGACCACGCCGGCCGGGTCGACGGCGATTCCGGCCGGAGTGTTAACCAGCGCCTGGCTGGCAGGACCGTCACGATATCCATTGCTAGTGCCAGACGGATCCCCCACCAGCCTCGAAACCTGATTCGAGGAATTGATCGTCCAAATTCCGTGGCGTAAAGTTCCGGAGGCATGGACTTCCCCGGCAGGGCCAACCGCCAGGCCATTGATCCAGCTCACCCCGGAAGGCAGGGTCAGGGTCGTGGTCGCTCCGTTGGAAGCAATCCGGTCGATTTTGTAGTTGTTTCCTAAATAGAGATGGCCGGAAGCGTCCATAGCCAAAAGGGGATAAGAGCCGTTCGTGATCACCGAGACCACGCCAGCGGGTGTGACCCTTCGGATTTTGAAGTCCCAACGCCCAGCGTAAAAGTAGGCGTTTCCAGCCGTGTCCGAGACCATCTCGGGATACTCATCCGCCAAGGAGGCCGACCACGGCGAAGGGAGAATGAAGGGTATAGAATATAGGGAACTATTTCCCGTATAAATCGGGGCGCGGGAAACAGTACTCACCTGCCCGGACGGCGTGACCACCCGCACGAAAGAAGAATTGTAAGTCTCGCGGACGATCAGATTTCCGGAAGAGTTGAGTTTCAGGTTCGGAACCGGGTGAGGGTCGGCAATCTTTTGAGTGTCGAACAAGAAAGCCGCGTTGGTAGTGGCGCCATCGGTGCGGTTGGTGGCTCCGGAGCCGGCCAGCGTGGAAACATAGTTGACCGGCGTCTGCCCGGGCTTGAGCAGACGCGTCAGGGTCACGTCATTCCCGTCCCCGCCCGTGTAGCTGATCCGGAAACTGAAGCTGTCCCCGCCAAAGGTCGTAGTGAAGGTGTCCCCTTCCGCCAAGTTCGCGAAGGGCGCGGTTACCGGGGACGAACCGAGATTGTTGACCAGCGTGAGCACTTGGCTGGCGCCGGGAGCCAGCCCCAGATCCACATCCAACGTCCAGCCGCTGCCGGAGAAAGAGCCCACATTGATCGGAGCCTCGGAGGCGGAGATCAGCGAAATCTTGCCGCCGGCGTTCAGCAGCGTGAGCGTGCCGGTGGCGAAGGAGAAGGAGTAGTTGTTGTCCGAGCCGCCGGCAGCGGTGAGCGTATAGGTTCCGGCCGTCGTCGGCGAGGCTGGCGAGGAGGAGACGGAGGGGGCGCTATCCAAAACCGAGGCCGAGTCGCCGTTCACAAATCCCGCATAAACGAGCCCGAACGCGGGCAACGCCTGGCCTGCCGGGTAGGCCAGATTGGCGGCCCGGGCGGTCAAGGTGACCTTTGCGATATTGAGGCTGAGGGTTCCGTTCCCCGGCCCTACCGAGCCGGTCGCCGGATGGCTGGCGGTGATCGTGACCGGACCGGCCCCGCGGATCGTCACCAGGTTACCGACCACGGTGGCCACGTTGGTGTCGGAGCTGGTGTAGGTGATCTGGGAAGTCAGGGTGGAGCCGCCGCTGGAGGTGGCGGAGATGGTGAAGGCGTCGTCGCCGTAGGTCTTGGCGCCCACGCTGGCGAAGGTGACGGTCGAGGGCGGCAGCAGCCGGAACGAGCCGTTCGTGGTCACGGCCACGCCGTCCACATTGCTGGCCGTCAGCCGGAAAAAGTTGGTGATGTTGGGGGTCAGGCCGGAAACGAGGTTGGTCAGCGCCAGCGCGTTGGTGGCGTTGTTGGGCGAAAGGGTGATGTTGGTGGAGAGGTTCAGGTTCGTGCTGTTGGTCCCGTACTCAAACCGGGCGGTGGTGATGAAACCGTTGGGATTGACCGTCCCGGTTAACCTCAGGTCGGAGCCGACCTGCGAGGCGGCGCCCAGGCTCAGGATCGGCCGAAAGTCGGCCGTCAGCTTCCGGATCTGGTGGTTGTAAGAGTCCGGCACATAAACCACCCCCGCCGCGTCCACGGTGACTCCTCCGGGGTTGTGGAACCGGGCCGTACTGGCCGCCCCATCCAACATTCCAGGGGTGCCACTCCCGGCCAGCGTGGAGACCACTCCGGCGGGTGTGATCTTCCGGATCAGGTGGTTGCCGGTATCCGCCACCAGGAGGTTGCCGGCGGCGTCGATGGCCACTGCCCCAGGCGAGAAAAACCGCGCGCCGGTGCCGGTTCCATTGATGGCGCCGGAAAGGTTCGTTCCTGCCACCGTGGTGACTACTCCCGCGGGGGTGATCTTACGGATCCGATGATTCCCCGGGTCGGCCACATAGACGTTGCCGGCGCTATCGACTGCCGGTTGGGTGGCGCCGGTGAAGTTGAAACGGGCGGCGCTCCCCGTGGCATCGAAAAAGCCGGAGGAGTTGTTTCCGGCAAGGGAGGTCACCGTCCCCGCTGGGGTGATTTTGAGCACAACGTGTAGGTAAGTCTCGGTCACGTACACATTTCCGGAGGAGTCTAGGGCCACCCCCCCGTTCATAATGCCGCCGGCCAAGGTGGAAACTACCCCCGCGGGTGAGATTTTGAGGACCCGGGCGTTGTGATGATCCGGGACATAAACATTGCCGGAAGAATCCACCGCCACCGCGAGGGGGCGATTAATGGTTCCTCCCGCCAGGGTCGAAACCACGCCGGCAGGGGTGATCTTGCGGATCCGACTGTTGCTGTTGTCGGCCACGTAAAGATTTCCGGCGGAATCCGCGGCAATCCCAAACGGATAGCTGAAAGTGGCGGAACCCCCCGGCCCGTCGAGATACCCGGCCAGGCCTGTGCCTGCCAGCGTGGAGACAATCACGTTCTCGATCTGGCCGGGACCGCCCACCCGCGACAGGGTGATGTCATTGCCATCCCCGCCCGCGTAGTTGATCTGGAAGGTGAAGGTATCCCCGCCGAAGGCGGCCGTGACGGTTGACCCCTGCGGCAGCCCGGCAAAAGTCCCGCTAATCGGGCTGGCAGAGGTGTTGTTCAGCAGGGTGACCATGCCGCCCGGTCCCGGCGCAAAGCCGAGGGTCAGATTGAAGGTGGCACCCTCCACGCTCATGCCGGCCGAGGTGACCGGCACGCTGGAGGCGGAGGCGAAGTTGGCCGTGGCGGTGTTCCAGCGCGGGGAGACGGTGAAAGTGCCGATGTCCGTGTTCTCCGTTCCGTCCACATTGGTCGCGGTCAGGCGGTAGTAGTAGGTGCCCACCGCCAGGTTGCCGAGGTTGGCGCTGACGTTCTGGGCGCTGCTGCCGTTGTTGGCTCCCGGCAGGGTCACCGCCGCCGTCTGGTTCAGGTTGGATTCCGTAGTGCCGTAAACAAAGGAGGCGGTGGTGATGAAGCCATTCGGGTTCACCGTGCCGCTCACGGTTACCCCGTTGGTTCCCAGCTGGCCCGCGCCCAGGGTGAGGACCGGAGTGAACGGCGTCACATTGCTGATCTGCCGGATTCGTTGGTTACCGCTGTCCGCCACAATCAGGTTGCCCAGCGGATCGACGGCCACGCCATTCGGGTTGTAAAAGCGGGCGGTCGCGGAGGGGCCGTCCTGCCAGCCGGCGGTGGTGCTGCCCAGGAAGGTATTGGTGCCGGCCCCGTAGTTCTCAAACTTGCGGATCCGGGAAATGGCGGCATCCGTGACATAGAGGTTGCCGGCCCCGTCCACGGTGATGCCGACGGGCATAAGAATGCCGCTGATGCCGGCGACATTATAGGAAGGAACACTGGTGGAGCCGGGGGTGAAACCGATCGAGGGAGCGGCCGTGCGGACCCCGAAATAGATGTCGTCCACCCCCAGGTCGTTGCCGCCGGCGGCAGAGTTGTTGTTTTGCAGACGGACGTAGAAAACGCCAGGCTGGGAAAAGCGACCGTCCGCAAAGGTGAATACCCAGGCCCCCACGCTGCTGTAAATCAGAGAGGCCGTGGTGCCGAGGGACTGCCAGGTGGTGCCGTTGCCGATTTCAAAGACGAGGCTGGGCGGATTGTCACCGTGAACCTTGGTGATGTAGGCCTCGAACCGGTAAGGGGAATTGGCCTGGGAAACGCCGATCGGCATCGATTGCCAGACGGTTTTCGTCGTGTCGGGGGCGGCGTTCGCCACGAAAAAGCGACCAGAGGAGTTGGTCAGGGTTTTGTCGAAACTCGTGGAGAAGGCGTCGTGCACCTGCGAAGCCTGCGCCACGACGGAGTAAAGGCCTTCCTTATACAGGGCCCGCGCCGCCGGCGCGACGTAGCCATAAGCGCTGGTGAAGTTCGTGTTGCCGGACTGGAAGTTTCCGTTCCGGATCAGGTTGCCGCCCTCGCCTCCCCCGGTGAAGCCGGCCAGTCCGCCCGAGCTATCCACCACCGTGGAGACGGTGAAGGGGCTGGCGGAGGTAACCTTGCGGATCCGGGCGTTGTCCGTATCCGCCACCCAGATCGCGCCGGTGCTGTCCACCGCGATGCCGCTGGGGTTGCTGAACTGGGCCGCCGTGCCGTTGCCATCGGCGAAGCCGTTGCTGGAGCCGGCGATGGTGGTGACGACCCCGGAGGAGATGACCACTTTGCGGATCCGGTGGTTGCCGCTGTCCGCCACGAAAAGCTCGGTGCCGGCCGAATTGATCGCCAAGGCCTTGGGGCCGAGGAAACGGGCGGAGGTGCCGGTGGCGTCCGTGGTCCCGGAAGTGGTGCTGCCGGCCACCGTGGTGACCACTCCCGTGGAGGCGACGATCCTGCGGATCTGATGGTTGCCCGTATCCGCCACGTAGAGGTTGGTGCCAGTGCTGTCCACGACAATGCCGGCGGGCGAGCTGAATCGGGCAGTCGCTCCGGTGGCGTTGTTGCTGCCCGCCGACCCGGCGGTGCCGGCCAGGGTGGTGACCGCCCCGTTGCTGTCAATTTTCCGGATGACGTGGTTGGCGGTGTCGGCAACGTAGATGTTTCCGTTGGCATCCACCGCGGTGGTGCCGGGGTTGTGGAAGGCGGCGGCGGTGCCGGTGCCGTTGGCGCTGCCGGCCGCCCCGCTCCCGGCCACGGTGCTGACCACCCCCCCACCCACGTCGCTGGTTCGGGTGAGGACGATGTCATTGCCGGTGCCGCCGGTGTAGCTGATCGTGAATTTGAAAGTGTCCCCGTTGTAGGTGGCGGTGACCTCCGCGCCTTGGGCCAGGCTGGTGAAGGTTCCGCTGATCGCGTTGGTCCCGGTGTTGTTGACGAGGGTGAGTTTTTGGGCGGCCAGCGGAGCGTAGCCGAGATTGACCGTGAGGGCCACGCCGGCGGCGGTGAGGCCGTTCACGGTGACCGGCACGGTGGCGGCGGAGGCAAAGGTAGCGTTCAGGTTCGGGTTCACCGTCACGCTGACCGGGGAGGAGTAGGGACCGGTGCCATCGGAGTTCACCGCGGCGACCTGGAACTGGTAGGCACTGCCGGACGTCAGCCCGGTCACAGTGGCCCCGGGGGTGCCGCTGGTGCCGTCGCTGAAGGTCGTCCAACTGCCGGAACTGCCCAAGCGGTACTGGACGATGTAGTCGGTGATCGTGAGGGCGGAGGCCGGGGCCGTCCAAGAGAGCGTCACGCGGCTGAGATCCGAGGTTCCGGAAATGGTAGGGGCGTTGGGTAGACCGTTGTAGACGAACTGAACCTGGGCGTTGCCGCTCCAACCACCGAGGCTGGTGGAAGTGGGAGAAGTCAGTCCATTGGTATAATTAGCCCCGTTGCCTCCACCCAATCCTCCCGAGTCAGTATCCCCGGAGCTAACTAAGCCCCCTCCGGCGCCTCCGGCGGTGTACCCACCACCGCCACCTCCACCGCCACCGCCGGCATTGCTGCTGCCACGGTCGGTTCCATTTTGCCCCGTGGTGCTCCCCGATCCGCCCCAGGAAACGTTGCCATTCAGTCCCGCACCGGCGCCGGCACCCCCACCCCCGCCACCGCCACTGGCGACAGCCAGAGGGATGTTGGTAGTCCCAATGTTCGTGGAACGATACAGCCAAGCCGCGCCGCCGCCACCGCCGCCCCCTCCGGAGTACGTGTAGGTCGTACCGGACCACCAACTAGAAGTACTTTTTCCGCCGGCATTTCCTCCCCTGCCTCCTCCGCCGCCCAGAGGAGCTCCACCGCTGCTACCAGCGCTGCCGCCGCCGGTATTATTGACACTTGAGGAACCACCGCCACCGGCGGATCCAATAAAAACTGTAAATGCTTGCCCCGGGGTGACCGCCAATGTTCCGGTGACTTGACCGACCGCTCCGCCAGGACCACCGCTGCCGCCATCATTTCCCCCGCTTCCTCCACTAGCACCCGTAAGTGTTACCGTAATGTTGGTGACGGTGGGCGGGACCGTGAAAGTTTGGGCGCCGCCCGTGAAATTAAAAGTGTTCGTGGCAGCAAAAGATTTTTGCGAGGCAAACGGGACAGTCCACAGCCCGAGGAGCAGAGAGAAATACCCAGCAGTTTTGGGTAGCCTCAAGGTATAGGATTCGCTGGAAAGCATGTGCGGTGGTAGATTTGAAATCTAACATCATGTTCAAGGGAATTTCAAGGGGTGGAATGCATCTTTTTGGTGACAACCAAACCCCCTGCCAGAAAAAGGATTAGGATTAAGCCAAAAATATACATTTCGTATTAGTATCCTCTAGCCTAACACAACATCTTGTAAATTGCCCTTTTTCTCACCCCCCATCCCGCCGGCAGGAAGATAGACACATTAAAATCCAGTAGGGCTGACGCGCCTGGGGGGGCAGATGGAAGATGGCAGATCGGAGATGGGGGAAGCTTATCCTTCAAGGCCTCCCTCCATCACTAATGACTAAATGACCAAACCGCTCAAGCCCCTTGGCACTCCACCCGCCCCAACGGGGCGAAATATCTCAGCCCAGCTCATGCAGGCATGGGCTGGGGCTTTCGTTTAAAGAAACCAGCTAGCCCTGTAAGGGCGACATAACATTGATTCTTTCGCCCCTACAGGGCTAACGCATTTTTTTATCCCACACCCGGGGCTTTACCCCGGGCTGATTTCTTTTCGGCCTTTTAGGCCTCCTTTCGCTTACCGCTTACCCGCCACGGCCTTCCTAATCCTTCCACCTAATCCTCATCCTCGGAGCACAATCCCCTTCCTCTGAAACGTTGGCCGATCGAGGTCCTCATTCCCCCTCACCGTCGGGGTCGACTGCGCGAACCTCCCATTATTGTTCTCAAACTCAAACTCCTTCTGGGACGCCAGGAACTTCCGG
>Ga0194123_10003268_pt1 | contig 19729 bp, 9 predicted proteins | sample TA2MahsurfametaG_5_FD_155479 | JGI IMG/M metagenome (GOLD analysis project Ga0194123, IMG submission 155479) | Freshwater microbial communities from Lake Tanganyika, Tanzania - TA2015023 Mahale A surface | ecosystem: Environmental > Aquatic > Freshwater > Lake | place: Tanzania: Lake Tanganyika... | reverse complement strand
ATCTTTTACTGATTGAGGATGATTATAAGAGATACAATGAGGCTAAATTTCAAGTTTTTGAAGGAAAAAAATATTTGTATGAACTTATAAATGCCGGTAATTGGTTTATTGATACCGAAAAAGCCGCGGGTACATTCACAAAAATTAAGGACGGAGATATCGGTGGTTTTAACCCAAATACATTTGTAGGTACTTTTCAAATTCCATTCATCCATCGTTTAACTCAAGAAATAAAGTACGAGTTTATCGAAATTCGGTCAACGAAAATTAGTTACGAAAAAGGAATTAGTGATTCTGATTTTCAAAGTGAAAGATCTGAATATCAAGAAATGGTTAAGGACATTGCTGAACAGTCCATTGACTTGGTGCTTCAATATAATATACCTATTCAACAGTCATATGAATCTGGATTGGAACAATTAGATGATGAAAAGCAGCTTTATCAACGGTTCTTGTTCGTCCGCAGTTTATTCAAAAACGAAGAGTTTGAGGAAGCGGTGCAGAAAATCATCTCAAATCCCGCTACGAAATGGGAAACAGAATTAGAAGCGCGCGATGTTCGCAGCATTAGACGCTTTACGCCAAAAAACATCAGAGAATTGGTTTCGGGTCCCAATCGCATGAACCTGTCAAGTTCAATTGGCGATCTAAAAAGCATCCCAACAAAAATCAGTTCCAATCGCAAAGTCGAATCCGTCGACACCCCTGAGAACCGATTTATCAAACACATTCTGACCAGTTTTCAAGATTTTTGCGAGGCTATTTTACCAAAATTAACAAGGGCAAAACTCACCAGAGAATCGGAAGAAGTGCAAAGCTTCGCACAGCGCTTGGATAATTTATTAAACCAACCTTTTTTCAAGGAGATTAACCGCCCTAATTCGTTAAAACTGAACAGTCCAGTTTTGCAACGAAGGAGCGGATACCGAGAATTATTGAGGGCGTGGCTGCGTTTTCATGTCACCGCCCAATTAAGTTGGAATCCTGAAAACGAAGAAAATTTATTTGCTGGAGGAAAGAAAGACATTGCTTCTTTATACGAATATTGGGTGTTTTTTGTGTTGTTTGAGCTACTTTCCGAGAACTATGGCAAAAATACCACTAAAGACCCTAATCAATTGATTGATGGATTAATTGTTCCTGATAAACATGGATTAGCTTTGACGTTACAAGAGGGAAAAAAACGAGCGTTTAAATTTACCCATCGTTCGGATAAAAGAAATTTGAACATTCAATTTTATTATAATCGTTCCTTTGTTGGAGGTAAGGCTTACGATAAAGATAAAAGTGCAGGATCCTACTCAAAAGCATTTCGTCCGGACTATACCCTTTCGATCTGGCCAAGTGACTTAAGTCAAACGATGGCTGAAGAAACAGAATCGATTGTGCATATACATTTTGATGCGAAGTACAAAGTTGAATATTCATTTTTAAAGGAAGAAAAACCGGAAGAAGGAGAAGAGATAATTGTTGCTGATAGCGAAAATCTAAGTGATGAAGAAAAACAGTCATTGGAAGAGGAAAGAGCTTCAGCTTCTATTAATGTGCGCGAAAAGGAAGAAAAGAAAGGAATCTACAAGAATGTTGATTTATACAAAATGCACGCCTATAAGGATGCTATCCGTCGATCCGGTGGAGCGTATATTCTTTATCCAGGAAATGCAAAAGACAATAAGGAATTCAAAGGATTTCATGAGATTATTCCTGGGGTTGGAGCTTTTGCCTTGAGACCAAATAATGAAGGACAAGCGTCAGAAAACATACAAGAGTTCATTGAAAAAGTTATTAAGAATTTAGAGGATGTGTTGTCGCAACGGGAACGTATGGCAAGAGCGACAAAGAAAGTTTATGACCAAAAACCGATTCAGAAAATTTCTGATTCAAAGTTGGAGGCGCTACTGAGGGAATTAGGTCAAGAAGAACATCCAGAGGAAACCCAAGTTTTGGTCGGGTATTACAAGGGTGAATCGCACCTCAACTGGATTCAAGCCAATGCAAAATACAACATTCGTTATGGTACTGGTTACACCATTGATGGTAAAATGATTCTTGCGAAATATCTTGTGCTTTATGGCGAAAAGGATATGCAACATGCCTTCATTTATCGCTTAAATAATGAGAAAGGCAAAATCTGCAGTAAAAAAGAACTTTTAGAATTCAAACCAACAAAATATCCTTCTACACCAACCTCCGATCATTATTTTCTGTTTGATTTAGGAGTTCAAATAACGTTAGACGCGTTCAAATTCGATAAAGAAAATCAAATACTAAAAGATAAATTGGAACTGTTGGAGAAAACAGAAATGCCGTTTACCATTAGCTTATCCGAATTGGCACAGGTTCGTTCCATAAAATCCTAATAATCGGCACATCCGCTTCCGCCCAGTCCAAGGAGCTTAAGGCTTCGGGGTCAAGCCAACGGTAGGCCAGGTGTTCGGTAAGGGTGGGTTCATCGGCGGAAGTTCCGCGGTAGGTATGCATTGTCAGGTGAAAATCGGGGTAGGCATGTTCCACCACCATCAGCTTCTCCCCTACTTCAAACTGCATGTGCAATTCTTCATGGATCTCGCGCACAATGGTTTCTTGCTCCGTTTCATTAACCTCTATTTTCCCCCCGGGGAATTCCCACTTGTGGGAGATGTAGGCCAGGGAAGAAGGTCCGCGCTGCACGCACAGGATTTTGCCTTCCTTTTCAATAACGGCCGCTACCACGGAGACTTGTTTCATATGGATAAAGGTATTATTTTCTTTTGTCTTGATACAAAAACTTCCACCTACTTTTTTGGATAAAAAAGTAGCAAAAAATCTACGCGACGAGTTTTATACGCTTAGTACCTTTCTTTTGTCTTGATACAAAAGAAACAAAAAATCAAGGCACGGGATTGTTTCTTGGTTCGGAAACCATTCTCCTCATACAATTCCACATCAACCGAACCATTTCATCCCCTCCTGAGCCGCTGTTTTGTCGGTGATTTTTCAACTACCTCCAAAAAAACGCTGCTCAGTTCAGTGATGAAACCGAAACATCCAAGTGCCGGAGAACTCTAAATACCTTTGGTGCATGTTTAAGGGACAAGTAAAGCGAACTGAAAACTGGGCCACCGTGAGGAAGCCGAAGGATCGCCGAAACGGTCAGTTTTCAGGAGTGGAGCGCTGTTTCTTAAACCCTGCTCCGAGCTTTTTGCTACTTTTTTGCGGTAAAAAAGTAGAGAAAAAAAATTCTTGCCTTTCTTTTGTCTTGATACAAAAGAAACAAAAAATCAAGGCCTGGATTTATCCTTGCTTCGGTAATTTATAATTCTATATTAAATCATAAGACAAACCGAAGCATTTTCTCACCTCCTAAGCCTCTGTTTTGACGGTGATTCTGCGACTTCCGCCAAAAAGACGAGGCTTAGCGCGGCTCAAAAACCGGAACATCCCATGGCCTAAAATGAATTCTACCTTTGGTGCATGTTTAAGGGACAAGCGAAGCGAACTGAAAACTGGGCCACCGTGAGGAAGCCTTCGCCTCCGCTCCGCCCAGGCGGAGGCGGAGCGCAGGATCGCCGAAACGGTCAGTTTTCAGGAGTGGAGCGCCGTTCCATAAACCCTGCACCGAGCTTTTTGCTACTTTTTTGCGGTAAAAAAGTAGAGGAAATGGTGCCCAAGCCTTAGTTCGTCTCTCTTGCTAGTAAAACAGTCGCTCGCTAATTAACTAAACGATGGCTGCTCAGTTCAGTGATCAAACCGAAACATCCAAGTGCCGGAATTATATTTTTTACCAGCACCCATAAAAATTCAAATGATATGTAGTTTACTGTTATTCCGTAACTTAGTGAATAGCTATCGTTTTAATAGGCATTTGCCAAACTCCATGACATTTAACGAATATTACGAATACTTTAAAAAAGACCTCGATCTGCTGAGCGACGATGCGTTGATCGCACGCTTTAATAGCGGGGTCGGATTAAGAGCCTATGGTGTGGCTCGTCAAGGCCATTTATCTGCGCTTCGAGCTTCCTTGGACGAGCGCAACATTGATTATAGCGCGGTGGGTGATGCACAAACAATGCGTTTTGATCGAAAGGTACGCTTGGTGGGGAAAAAGATCGAGGTGGTGGGATGAGCGATTGCTCGAAGTAGAGGTAAACGACCTAAGGAATGTGGAGGGGGATGATATAATGAAAATCCCTACCTTTAACCCATGAGTGAATTTCGAGAATTAATGGATGCCTTGGTGCAGTTCAGGGATTCACGGGATTGGGCCCAGTTTCATGATACCAAAAACTTAGTTGTTGCTAAGGTAGGCGCTAAGAAATATGATGAGCTATGAGTGAGATTTTTAAAGCACTTCCTACCAATATTACCAAAGAACATTTGCTTCAAGCTATTGCGAAAATTGATGCAGAGGGAATACCAAAAAATAGTGATTCAAATTTCTATGATGTTGTTTTTAATGACAAAAAATACCCTCCCAAGGTCATTGTATCTTTCGCAAATTTATTTGCGAATGGAGAAATCATGGATAGAAGCACATTTCCTGGTGGCTCCGGTACTCCCTGTTTTAGTTTACTTAAACAAAATGGTTTCCAATTTATTAACAAAGAATTTGGAGGATTTACTTCAGAAGCGAAACTCATAAAATATCTAGACCATTTCGAAAATAATTTACTACTTGTAAAATTTTTTGAGTTTGCGAACAACCTATTTTCAGGGTCAAATATTTCCGAGGAAGACCCACGAATTGCTTTTACTTTAAGAAAAAATCGCACACAAATCAGTTTGAACTTAGGACGCAAACTGATTCTGGCGATATCGAAAACTCGCGATAAGAATACACTTTGCTTTTACCTTCCGGAAAAAGATGTTTTGTGGGCAAAAAATCTACCCGGCTATTTCCGTGAAGAAGTTTTTAATTCAAAACCTGAAGCAAGATTACTTTATTTTCAATCAAGTTTGCCACTGCTTGAAAACATGGAACTTATGTCCAAAGTAAAATATGGAGTTAAAGAACTGTTGCCATCGGTTGAAAGAGCAGGGCAACCCGAAAAACACAATATTCTACTTTATCATTTAACCATGGATGATAAGGTTAGAGATCATATTTTTAATTTAAAATCTCTTAAGGCAACCATGACTGAACAAGTTATGATTTATGAGGTGAAAAACTCAGCTGTAAAGGATGCCTTAGTATTGAGAACAGAAAATCATACTTTCTTTTACTGGAATGATACTTTCTTTAAAAAACTCAGTATTGGAGACTATGTGTTTGTTGTGATCAAAGGAAATAATGAAGTCCTTTTTACACATTTAGACAACAAGGAAATAGCAATCAACAAGTCGGATACCAAGAATATTTATTTTACTGATTTAAAAAGAGAATATTTTGTTTCAGGCAACAACGATCAATTTGTTCGATTAAGGGTACTCTCAAGGTTAGATGCACCAAAGGAATGGAAATGGGAGTCGCTAGGTCACAGCCAAACCACTTACTTATCCGGTAAAAACATAGATATAGTTAAAGCAGAAAATCGTGTTTTAAATATTATGCAATTAATGGAATTATCCGATGACCAGAAATACCGAGAAGTACTTCAATCGTGTTTATCGAATTTCCAAACAACGAATTATTCGTTACCTTACTTGATTAGTTCCTTTACCAACGCTGCTGCTCAACAAAACCTCTTGTTCTCTTCCTACCTCACAAAACGCTACATCGCTTCATTGGCCACCAAGCCTTTTGTCATATTCACTGGGCTTTCAGGATCAGGGAAAACAAAGTTGGCGCAAACCTTTGCCAAATGGATTTGTGAAAGCAAAGCTCAATACAAGATTATTCCTGTAGGGGCCGACTGGACCAACCGCGAACCACTCTTGGGTTACCCGAACAGTTTAAACCCTAACTCCTATGTGCTTCCAGATAACGGGGCCTTGGATTTGATTATTGCGGCAATTGACAATGCAAAAGATAAAGAGTTGAAGGATTGTAAACCCTACTTCCTGATTTTAGATGAAATGAACCTGAGCCATGTGGAGCGCTATTTTGCCGACTTCTTAAGTGGAATGGAATCCAAGGAAGCGATTTCGTTGTATACAGGAAATGAACGTAAAGACGAAAACGGACGAGCAATTCCGAAAGAAATAACCTTGCCTCCGAATCTCTTCATGGTGGGTACGGTGAATATTGATGAAACCACCTACATGTTTAGCCCGAAGGTGTTAGACCGCGCCAATACCATTGAATTTAGGGTAGATAAAAACGATTTGCTGGCATTTTTTGATGCGCCAAACGAAGAACCTACATGTACGATTGACGGAACGGGGACCTCATATTCTAACGAGTTTATGAAATTCGTTGCCAAGAATACCGACGGCAAAACGAATCATCAAGAACAATTACTCGATTTCTTTAAGGCCTTACAACCCATTGGGGCTGAGTTTGGTTACCGAACCGCAAACGAAATGAACCGCTTAGTGGCGCAATTAGAAGCGCTCGGGTTAGAAAAAAACGAACATGCCTTGGATGTGGCGGTGATGCAAAAATTATTACCAAAACTGCACGGTACTCGAACGAAATTAAATAAGGTGTTGCCGATTCTTGCCTCCTTTTGTTTTGATAAATGCAACTCGGAGCAAGCCAAAATGTTATTGGATGAAGTAAAACGAGAAGGCCAACTACTAAGCGATTACAAACCAACCCTACCGCTCAGTTTTGCGAAAATTGCACGCATGTATGCGGCGTCACAAGAAAACGGATTTGCAAGTTATGCGGAAGGGTAAATTTTCCAACAATTATGAACTATTTACAATGGAATAACGCTATCATAAATCACTTTTTCAATCCTGAAAACGAGGACAAGGAAGTAATGCTTTACTTTAGTGAAGCTGTTATTGAAGAAATCGGCCAAAAAAATTTTCCTTCAACTGAAGAAGCCTATGTTACAGACTTTTATAAAGCCTTAAAAGATGGAGTTTTAGGCATCTCTAACGATGACTATATAAAACGCATTCTCGCTTTAGATGAAAAATATAAAAAAGGGTGTAGAAAAATAGATGGTATTGATATTAATTATCCACCCGTTTTCACCTATTTAATTGCACTATTAATCCCATTTTCTTCAGGAGAAGTAGATAAGAAATTATCTGCGGCTAATTTTCACAGATATGTTGAGAAGTTATTTAAAGAAAAGGAGTTAACAGATAACTATAAAAACATTCAGGAAAAACTAAAAAGTATTGACTATTTATGGGATGAAATAAATAATTGGCTAATATACGAAGAACGCGAAACACTTGGTTTTTTAGTCAAAGGTTTCGTTCCTCAAACTAATAGAGAGTGGATTAGCAGGTATGAATATCATATCCTATTTAGAAAAGACCAGGAGGAACATTTATCAAATGTGTTTGATAAATACAATATTTCACCGGGAGATCTGATGAGTGAAGACGAGATGAGGGAATTATTAGTTAAGAATAGCCGTTCATTATCCTTTTCTGATAAGACCAAAAAAATAATTGACAATGCAGATGATGCCATCGGTAAAAAAATAGTTCAAAGGGCTTTAACTTTTTTAAGAAATTGGGATGGCAATATTGGCGTTCGTGGAAGAAATAGGCTTGTGTTATGTCTGGATTTTAATCAATTAAACTCCAAAATTACCCTAAAATATTTTAGAGTTTTTTCAGGCAATCTTTCGGAAAGTGTTAAAGTTAAAAATGATAAAGGCTTTATTCAAGATAGCATTTATCAGGCAAACTCCAGTTACTCAAATCCCATAAATAATTGCTTTCATGACCTTGAAACAAAAATAGTCCTTGATGATCCTACCAATAGAATGAAGTTTATTTGGAAGAATAAGGATTTTTACATATTCAAGAGTATAACAGAACTACGCGATTGGGTTGAAATTCCAAGGGTTGAATTTAATCTAAATAAGACATTAATTATTTGCAAAAAGGATTATTTTGACAAAAATTTAAATTCATGGTACGATAAGATAGAAACAAATAAAAAAAAGTTATTAGAAAATGGAAAAACAGAGCTACCAGATAATTGGATAGCTTTTACTATTGAAGCTATCTCAAATCATCCTCACCCATCTATTGATGAGCTTTGTACAGAGCCAGAAATTAGGCCCAAAATAGATTTTGACAAATCATTTTATATAGATGGCCATCTGTTTAAAGATAAATTACCTCTGGTTTGGATCGAGGGAAAAGAACTCGAGCAAACTACTGTATTTGCCAAATATGAAGATGGTGATGAAATTATTGATTTAGAACAGGTTAACGAAGTTGATAATAATGAATTAACTCACCCAGCAAATAAATTCAATTTTACTGACAAGCACAGAGCAAAAACAAATAAAAAATTCAAACTGCATTGTGGTGATATTTCAACACAAAGGTTTTTGGAGATTGCTAATTTTAAGAAAAAAACAAATGATGAAATTGAACCACAGCTTCCTAAGCGCGATTTTATTGGTCAAACTTCACATGAAACTGAGAATTATTTTAAAGGAATTGAACCGTTCTTCTCACATGCTGTAATTAGTAAAATTAACCCTATTCAAAAGACGTTAGATGGTGTATTTATTAAGATTGATCCGGACGATCAAATAAGGCAAAATGGCACTTATTCAACTCAGCATTGCGGCAACATACTACTTCATTACATTTCTACGAAAGGAAGCCTTACCAAGTCGCAATTCAATGAAGCCGTTTACGCATTACTAAGAGATCAAATTAAAGTAACGGAAAATGTGAATATCAAGGATATTGCAAAGCGTTTAGGATATGATTTACAGAATCTCGGATATATGGATTATGATCCCGATAAGCAAAATGGCACATTCATCGTTAATAAACCTAATTTAGTAGTAATACCTTCTTCTAAAGGAGCAAAGTATTGTCTATTAGGTGCCAGAGACCCCGATTTTATTTCTAAAATAATTAGTTTTCTAAATGAAAAAGTACAAGGAATCAAAATTGAATTTGTAACTAATAATAATGGTACAAATAAATACAATCTACTTCCTCAAGTAATTTTTTTCTACACAAGTAAGTGTAATCAAGAATTAATTAAACCACTAGTTAAAGAATTTAATTTTCTTTACAAGAAAAATGATTTGCATCCTCAATTTGCACTGACTTCTTGTTTTCCGGTTTTAAGTAAATGGAAGGAATATATTAAAGAAACACCAGATACTAATTTGAAAGATACAGAAGGTGGATTTATCTTTAACCTAGATCTATTAAATTTTACAGACAAACCTGTAAATTTCAATAAGCATTTATCTTTAATCAAAATTACAAATGCGCGATATAAAACGATTTATAGGTTATGGTTTGAAGAAAAATGCTATACAATCTCTGATTATAAACTTGGCATTTATTTGTACATTTTTCTGTTAAGGGAAAGAGTTAATAAAGATAATATCTATCAGTATATTGATGATAGTAAATATGCAGCAGAAAAAACAATTGCAATTGACAAGGACTTTAGCTCATTAATACCTGAAAAACAAAGAAAATATTTGACTGAGAAAGTAAATGATGGATTTGTTATCAGAAAAAATGAATTTGAAACACTTAAAGATGACGATCTAAAGAAGAATTATGTAATTCAAATAATTGATAAAAGAACCAATATAGTAATTTACGATGAGTCTAATAAACTATTAGCGGTTCCGCTTTTTTGCGGACTGCCTAATTATTTTTCATTAAGCTTTCAACTACTTAGTTGTGAGGTTTACTCAGTTGCAGAACTTCATTATGATGATATCAAGTACAGAGGGAAATATAAAATTTATCGAAATATTGATAAATTATTCTTAAAAAACACTTTTGTTAACTCATTATTAAAAAGAGGCATAAATAACGGCATTCACAAAAAAACTATAAATCTATAGAATGAACAATCCAATTCAAGTATTCGAGACAATCAGAGATAATTTTATTCTCTATTTGGAAACAGCATTCGGAACCAAATACTCAGATTTTGAAACCGAAAGGCATCAACTGATGAAAAGGGATAAAGTATTTGCCCGTGCTCCCTGGGTTGAACCCCTTCCAACCTATAAAGAATCTGATTTCACCATTGATGAAATACCTGCTATTCCAAATCTAAATGAAGATGAGTTGGCAATTTTTAAAAATATAGCTAAGGCTGGTTTATTTGGGAATAATAAATTATATGAACACCAGTGGAAAATGCTAACACAAGCAATGGAAGGCAAGCATTGTGTAATTACTTCTGGTACCGGTTCTGGTAAAACCGAATCATTTTTACTACCACTTTTCGCATATCTGAGCAAAGAGATGAATACCTGGAAAGCTCATTCGAATAATGTTAATAATTACGATTGGTGGGGGACCAATAGGCAATTTACAATAAATGCGAATGGAACTATGACAGATCGGGTTAAACAAAGACCAAATCTTAATAGACCTGCAGCTGTTAGAGCAATGGTTATTTATCCTATGAATGCTCTGGTAGAAGACCAACTTTCCAGATTAAGAAAAGCGCTTGATTCTGATGATGCCCGCAATGTTTTAACTGAAAAATATAATAACAACCGAATTTACTTTGGCCGATATAATGGAACCTCGCCGGTTTCTGGAAAATTGTTAAAAGAAGATGGAGAGCGAAATGATTTCACAATTAAAAGATTAAAAAAGGAAATTAGAGCTATTCAGGATAATTTAAACAATGTAAATGAGTATATACATATTAATCCAGAAAACAAAACTCCTAACGAACTGAAAGAGCTTTTGGCCAACTTCCAAAGGCTTGATGGTGCGGAAATGCGAACGCGGTTTGACATGCAAGAAACTCCACCGGACATTTTAATTACAAACTTTAGCATGCTTAGCATTATTTTGATGCGAGAGATCGATAATCCACTATTGGAAAAAACCAAAGAATGGCTTTCATGTACAACGGAATTTGACAATGCATTGACTGGACCACAAAAAGAAGAAGAAAAAAAGAACAGAATCTTTCATATAATAATTGACGAATTACACCTTTACCGAGGTGGTTCAGGAACAGAGACTGCCTATTTAATTAGGATGTTACTTAACAGATTGGGTTTAAGTCCAGATAGCGATCAGTTGCGCATTCTTGCATCAAGTGCCTCGCTTGATGGAAACGAAGGAAGGTTGTTTTTGCAAAGCTTCTTTGGTACTGAAAATAAAGATATAAGAATTATAGAAGGACCGGATAGTAATATAGAGATATACGGTGAGAAATCTTCTTATACATTGGGTACCGATGATTATAATTGTTTAAGTGAAAGGATTTCAAATATTGAAAACCATGTATTTCCAATAGAAAAGGAATTAAGTAATAAAATAAAAGAAATTAAGGATAACCAGAATATTTCGGAAAAGGAAAAAAAGGAACAAATTAAAAGCGCATCTCAAGAAAAATTCAATTCGGCAATTTTAGTTTCAACCACGATTTATGAACGGTTTGAAGCTCTCCTTGAGGAAGTAAAGAACCAATCAGTGGAGCTGAATAAACGAATTTATTCGGCGTTTAAGAGCGCGGACGGTAGAGTGAGGGCAATTCCTGCTTTCAAAAACGGTGAAGGTGACCAGACCGAAGGAATAATCTCATTAGCAGAAGCATTGTTTGGTGATGCAAACCAAATTGAAGCAGTAAAGGCATTTCTTTATATTCTTGGATTATTTGAAAGATTTAATATTGAAACCATTTTTCCCCGACTGCGCTTTCATTTATTCTACAGAAACATAGGTGGGTTATGGGCGGAGTTAAAATCCGATTCAGAGATGGCAGCTAATCCTAATACCATGCCTATTGCCAATTTGATGACCACACCCTCGTTAATCTCAAACAATAAAAGAACACTTGAGTTGCTATATTGTGAGAACTGTGGAACTGTTGCATACGGAGGAAATAGAATAGATACGTTGGATGAACAAGGCCACAAAATAACAGAACTTTTACCACTTAGTGCTGATATTGAAGGGGTGCCTGAAACGTCTCCTGCAACCATCGTTGAAAAAAGAAAATATATTGACTTTTCTGTCTTCTATCCAGGAGATTTCTACAATGGTGCTGCTGATCCTGAAAACCTTATCCCTACAACGAGAGGTTTTAAGGCCGATTGGCAAGAAGCATGGATAAACGTAAAATCTGGAATAATTAAATTACATGACCCAAATGATAAAGATAATTTTATAAAGGGTTTGTGGTACAGAGTAAAAGACGATGGGGTGGACATAAAACACATTATTAATCAAACAAATACTATAAAAGAAGTTGGTGCCCTGCCCTGTTTGTGCCCTAATTGCAAAGCAGATTATTCTCATCCCAAAAAGAAAAAACATTCTCCATTCAGAGGATTCAGAACCGGTTTTGGTAAAGTAAGCCAAATTTTAGCGAAAGAGCTTTTTAAAGATCTTCCTGATGGAGAAAGTACAAAGAAGTTGGTTGCCTTTTCTGATAGCAGGGAAGATGCAGCAAAACTTGCAAAAAATATAGAAGAAGAGCATTTCACAGCTTTGCTTAAAGAAGTGATAATTCATAATCTTACCAAAACTTTACAATTTGATAATAATGTAATTACTGCACATGAAACTAATAATCAAGAGGAAAAAGACAGATTACGTAATGAAAATGATGCAAAATATACAGAAATAGCTCAATTATTCACTTTGGTAGATGCAGGAATTGCCAAACCAAATCAAAAACAAAACCTTGCAAATATAAAAGCCAATATTAAGGAGACAAGAGAACTTGTCGATATTGTTCTTCGTGAAATGCTAAAATTTGGAGTTAATCCTGCTGGCCCACTTCCATCCTTGAAAAACTTTAGGAGTGATAACATTTATATTCCTTGGTTCCAGTTTTATAATATAGATTTTCAAAACAATCAATTTGAATTTAATACGACAATTTCTAATTGGGAAAATGCACGAGATAAGACCATTAGGCAAATAGAAGAAAATATTACTGGTCTTATTTTTGGGAAACTTTTTTATAGCTTTGAGGCATCTGGACTAGGATACGCTTCTATCAATAAAGATGTAACAAATGAGGCAATTAATCTTGAAATAAACCCTGACATATTAAAAGAAATTTGCAATTCATTTTTAAGAATTTGGGGAGATTCTTACAGACATAACAGATCGGATTATCAAGTTGAACCATATGAAAACTATGAAGCGATACCATGGAACGCAAAAAGAAATAGAGGAAAAAGGGAAAGAAAGTATATTGTTAAAGTTGCAGAGCTTTTAAGAAAAGATGAAGTCGCGCTTGGAAATGCCGTATACAGCATATTGGCAAATTCCCAACATAGGGGACTAGTCGAAATCAATAACCTCCTGATTAAAATTGTTGGCAGAACGGATAAGTATTATAAATGTCCTACTTGCGGAACTATTCATCTGCACAGTTCTGCAGGGGTTTGCATATTCTGTCTGAATGATTTAAATCCAAATCCCGAACCAGAAACTGTTGAGAATTTGTGGAATAAAAACTACTTAACATTTAATTTGAACAAGGATTATAAACCGTTCAGATTACATACAGAGGAATTAAGCGGACAAACAGATGATCAATTAACTCGCCAGCGTGAGTTTAAAAACATAATTTTAAATGCTGCTGAAAAGAAAATTAAAGCAATAGACCTACTAAGTGTTACTACCACACTCGAAGTTGGTGTAGATATTGGATCATTACAAGCTATATTATTAGCAAATATGCCACCACAACGTTTCAATTATCAGCAAAGGGTTGGTAGAACTGGCCGAAGAGGGCAGATGTTTTCTTATGCTTTAACAATTGCACGTGGTAGAAGTCATGACGAGTATTATTTTGAAAACCCAATAAGTATAACAGGTGACACCCCCCCCCAACCGTTTTTAAGCTTAGGCCAGGAACAAGTATTTAAAAGGGTGTTAGCTAAATCTATTCTTCAAAGTGCATTTAGAAGCTTTGGCTTAAACAAAGGTAGTGTACATGGTGAGTTTGGATCTATACAAGAATTCAGGAATACAAATCAAGACCTTCTGAGTACCTATTTAAATAAGCATATAGACGGCAGTGTAATGATTTTATTTAATTCATTAAACAAAGGGATATATGTAGGTGGAAATCTGCAACCATATATCTTCGATGCTATACGCCAATGGATTTTAGATTTGCCGCTATTAATAATTTCAAAAATTGATGGAAGTAGTAATACTAATATGGATTTATCTGAATTTTTAGCGGAAAATGGAATTTTACCATTACAAGGCATGCCTACCAGGGTTCGTAATCTAATTCATGGATTCAAACCAGTTGGTAAGAATGAAGGTTATGAAGCTACGGTAATGGATAGGGATCTCGGAGTAGCAATTTATGATTACGCGCCAGGTTCACAAAAAACAAAAGACAAAGGGGTGGTTCAATCCGTTGGCTTTACACCAGATATTACAGGCATTAAGTATAATCCTGTCGTAAAACAAATGGAAGCGGAAACACTGCAAATCGATGCATTCACATCAAGGGTTTGGATGAAACAAAACAATTCCACGTTACAACTTAAAACCCATATTTATGATAATCAGAATGCGCAAGAAAATTATGGGAAACCACCTGAGGAAGATGGTTTCTCCATTTTCCTAGGTGCTACTCCGGCAGCTTTTAGGACCGATTTTAAATATCCAAAAGACAGTAATGAGGATTTTGATATTAATTTTTCTAAGCCATTAACCTTTGCCACATCTGAAGATACAGATACGCAAGCTCATCAAATTAATAGTGCAAAGTTTAGTTATTCCCCTCTAGACACAACCTGGAAGATCAATAATAATGGCAAAAAACAATTTACTGGAAAGTACTTTAATGATACAAAAGAAGGGGCTGACTTGCCTAAGCAATGGTTGGATAATAATTTTAGTAATGGCTATAACCCTTTGCCGGATAATCAACAAAAATTTTTGCAAGGTAATAATGAAGAAACACTTTCGATAGTATCAGGAAAGGTAACTGAAGTGTTCAGATTGGAACCCGATAATTTCCCATTATCAATTGAAATTGATCCATTTAGTCAAAATCCCTTTAAAGCATCATCTTCAAAAGGGGCATTTTACTCTGCTTCTTTTTTACTTCAAAGAACGCTTGCTGCAAATTTAGATGTTGACCCTGAAGAAATTGAAATTGCAGCAATAGAGTCAATGGATCTTCCAGAAGTTGATGGGATAACAGGCAGAAAAAGCGCCCGAATTGTATTGACTGATGAGCTACCAAATGGATCTGGATTCGTAAAACGGCTTTATGAGGAGTTTCCTTACTACTTGGAAAGATGTATTAATCCAAGAGAAGATGTTGTTGAGGAAAAGTACAATTACAATATTCTGCAAAATAGGAATTGTAAAGATGCATCCTATCAAGATTTGAAAAATTACAGGAATATGAGTTTTCATCCACTTTTGGATTGGAGATTAGCGGTTGGTTTATTAAGATTGATGTCAGATAACACCTACAAATCTGGTCTTAGGAATGATGATTACCAAAAGCCAGAATTAATGGATTGGAAAGAATTTGCGGTAGAATTGCGAGATAAGTTTGTAACATCTTTTTCTAATATGTCGGGGACTACCTTTGGTGAGTTACCTGGGATTATATTTATGGATGATTTTAAAGTAATAATAGTACATCCATTCTGGAATTATAGTAGTCATCAGCCCGAGGAAAATATTTTAACAGAAGCAATCGCTGCTGCTGGTATTGAAAATTTATATTTCATCGATACATTTAATTTACACAGAAGGGAAAGCTGGTGTTATGAGCAATTGATTACAAAAATTCAAGAAAACCAATAATTGAATGTATGGAACCAATTAAGTTTATTTCGCCTAGCAAGTTCGCTTATTGGGAAAAGTGTCCAATAAAAGCTATATATGGTAAAACGTACACGGATTTAACTTTTTTTCCAAAACATCCTGATGCGGACTTGGGTACCATTCTACATTATTTTTTAGAAAAAAAAAAAGAATTACAAATTAAATCTATTAATGATTTCGAAGAAATATGGCTCGAGAAAATTATTCGTTTAGAGAAAGAATATTTAAACAATAAACTTCAAAAAGTTTACTATCCAATTAAATGGCATGCGAAGTATTTCTCAGTTAAAAAAATATTACTTAGAAACGAAATATTAAAACACAAAAACCCACCTAAATCAGCTAAAAAAGCAAAGGGAGAAATTACAGAAAAATGGATTGATGATGGAGAAGACATTGGTGGAATTCCTGATAAATTTATTTTAAACGATTCAGGAAAAATTATTAAAATAATTGATTATAAGACAGGTAATATTTTTGAATTTATTAACAAGAAAAAAGTGTTAAAAGAAACCTATGTCAAACAACTACTTTTATATGCATATATAATTAAGAGCAAGCAAAATGAATATCCTATTTGTTATATTCAAGACTTACATGGCAATAATCATGAAGTAAAAATTGACGAAAACCTTTTAAATGAAACCTATGCCCGCGCTGTTGAATTAAAAAATAAAATAAACAAAGCGATACAAACGAGGAATTATGAACCATTAGCAAATCCAGACTTCAACAATTGCCATAATTGCGAATACCGTCCAGTTTGTAGTGCTTATAAAAATAATTTCATCAATAATTTTGAAAACAAAAAGGTTGACGTATTTGGAGAAATTATTGACATTAAAGGAAGTGAAAAAATTGAAATTAAGTTAAAAATAACTGAAAAAGAGTTAGTTTTAAAAGGTATTTTAAGCCAAGAAAATGTTTCAATTGGTGATAATGTGTATATCTATAATCTGTTTTGTCCAGATGGCGCCTCATCAATATTATATGCAATAAAAGAAACACTAATAAGAAATGAATAAAATCCCTATTTTATCCTTCTTTTCCGGAGGAGGATTTATGGATATGGGTTTTGAGCAGGCAGGGTTCGAAATTGTATGGTCAAATGAATATGATTCAGACTTTGTACAATTCAACCAGCAAGGGTTAGGCCATTGGAGAAAGTCATTTAATCTCCATAACTACCCATTTATGAATAATAAATCCATTTCAGAAATATCTTGTACAGAAATTTTGGAAGAAGCATTTGGAGAGAAAGTAACAGATTTTTTTGGAATAATTGGTGGCCCCCCTTGTCAAGACTTTAGTATGAATGGTAAGCAAAAAGGTTTTGGAGGTGAAAGAGGAAAACTAACAATAGAATTTATCGATAAAATACTTATGCTCAAACCTTCCTTTTTTGTAATTGAAAATGTTCCTGGCTTGATAATGAACAAGAATAACAAGTTATTTTATTTGGATCTTCTTGAAAAATTAAAAGTCGAGTATCATATCGATATAGAAATATTGAATGCATTAGATTTCGGCGTTCCTCAGTCAAGGAAACGTCTTTTTACTCTAGGATTTAAAAAGAAAGTACCCGCAATTAAAAACTTCCAGTTTAGTTGGCCTTTGAATCAAAAATATAATGGAGTTCTAAATTCAAAAAATTGGCCAAAACAAGATGTCTTTGGTTTGAATCCGGTTATTACAGATGACATTCCACTGGAGCTTTGTGTTATATCCTGTTTAGTGGATGAAAAAGATTCTAGTGAGATTCCAAATTCGAATGAGTATTTTGAACTTAAGACTTCTTTGGAGAAGTTGAATGGCATTAACGAAGGTGAAACATGTCGACCTTCATTTAAGCGATTGCATAGATATAGATATAGTCCTACGACTTGTTATGGTAATAATGAAGTCCACCTTCATCCATTCAAGAACCGTAGAATTTCAGTTAGAGAAGCTCTAAGAATTCAAGGGGTTCCAGATAGTTATGTTTTAGATCCAACTAAATCTTTATCCAAAAAATTCAAAATGATAGGTAATGGGGTACCTGTGCCTCTGGCAATGGAATTAGGAAAAGCAATATTGGATTTTATTAAAAAAGAGTATAAATGACTGGACTAAATGAGATAATTGCTGGGTTTATCGGATTTGCAAATTCTCAAACAAAGGGAAAAGGTGTCCAGAAACTCAAAGAATTCGATAAAACCTTCATTAAACAATACTCTTCTCTCGATGTAAAATTTTCAGTAGGTAAGGGAAGAGCCACGAATATACCATGGATCAGTTTTTTAGGTCCTGGACAACAAACTCAAGATGGAATATACCCAGTAATTTTGTTTTATAAAGATTATGGGATTATTGTATTAGCTTATGGACTTAGCGAAAAAAATAAGCCTAAACTTTCATGGAATCTCACTAATTCGATGTCTATTAATGAATATTTTAAGAAATCTGGTTTCGAAAATCCCGAGAAATATGGAGAGTCATATGTTTCAAAAGTTTATGATTCGACGAAGGTAAGAACCTATAATATTGAGTCGGATTTACTGGAAATCATTGATTTATACAAGAAATTTTTCTCTGAATCGAAGGCTTTGGAATACGCTAAAGATAATTTTCTTGGTTCTTTAGAACCATCAATTTCGAGTTCACAGCTTCATTTCAACCGGAAGAATTTAGAACGCTTCACCTCCTCCCTCCTTACCAAACCTTTTGTCATCCTTACTGGGCTTTCAGGTTCGGGTAAAACCAAATTAGCGCAGGCTTTTGCGATGTGGATGTCCGAAAACAAGGAACAATATGCCTTGGTGCCAGTTGGTGCAGATTGGACCAACAGAGAACCCTTGTTGGGGTATCCAAACAGTTTGAAAGCCAATCATTATGTAAAACCCGATACCGGAGTTTTGGATATCCTGCTGCGTGCTCACAAAAATTATTTGGCGAATGAGAAAGATTTAGCCAAATGCACGCCCTATTTTTTGATTTTGGATGAAATGAACCTGAGTCATGTGGAACGTTATTTTGCAGATTTCTTAAGCACCATGGAATCGGGCGATGAGATTAAGTTGTACAGCGGTTCCCAACGTTTTGCTGAGTTGGATGCAGATGACAACGCTATTTTAGGTACTGAAATACCGGATAAAATCATTCTTCCTAAGAACTTATTCATTATCGGAACGGTGAATATCGACGAAACCACCTACATGTTCAGTCCAAAAGTATTGGATCGTGCCAATACCATAGAATTCCGCATCACGCCAGAAGAAATGAAAGCATTCTACCAAAGCAGTAAGTCCCTCAAAATGGATGCACTTAAGGCACAAGGAAAAGATCAGGCGCCCGCTTTTATGTCCTTAGCTGCAAGAAACAACCTTGCCATAGACCGCAGCAAACACAAAGAAACCTTCGTAGCATTTTTTGAAACCTTACAAGTGGCAGGCGCTGAATTCGGCTACCGTACCGCCAATGAAATGACCGCACTGGTTTCGTATTTAGTGCATTTTGGTATGTCAGAAAAGGAGGCCTACGATGTGGCCATCATGCAAAAATTATTACCCAAGTTACACGGTTCGCGTTCCAAATTGAACAAGGTACTTCCAATACTCATTGAACTTTGCCAAGACAAATACCCCATTTCATTGGAGAAATTGGAGCGTATGAAAAAGAACGCGGAAGAAAACGGATTCGCCAGTTACGCTGAAGCATGATAGAGGTAAAAGAAAAGCTTGAAATACCGCTTGATCATATAAATGATCAAATGAAAATGATTATTTACCCCAATATGAAAGGGGAAAATCTTTTACTGATTGAGGATGATTATAAGAGATACAATGAGGCTAAATTTCAAGTTTTTGAAGGAAAAAAATATTTGTATGAACTTATAAATGCCGGT
>Ga0194123_10003262_pt1 | contig 19743 bp, 18 predicted proteins | sample TA2MahsurfametaG_5_FD_155479 | JGI IMG/M metagenome (GOLD analysis project Ga0194123, IMG submission 155479) | Freshwater microbial communities from Lake Tanganyika, Tanzania - TA2015023 Mahale A surface | ecosystem: Environmental > Aquatic > Freshwater > Lake | place: Tanzania: Lake Tanganyika... | reverse complement strand
TCAGAAGTTAAAATGACTCCGTCATTTTAACTACCCCCCAAAACGCGTGCATATTGCAAATCTTGGCAATTATTGGGAATTGGATTGGAAATAAAATTCCCCTCTTCTTTGCCGCATAATTGCAAAATATATTTATAAATTATTTTATTCCATCATAAATTTATCAGTAATTTTTCCCCAAAGCAGCAATTGTGGGGCTGCAATTACGGGGCTGCAAGAGCATGGGGGGTAACGAATCGCAAGCGATTCGTTAGTGTAAGGGGGGAACGGATAAAAAACTCTTCGAGTTTTTTATCCCTTGAGTCTTAAAGACTTCATCTTTAAGACTTAACGATAGTTCCCCCCCCCAAAAAGTGATTTATTTTATCCTAATCTAATAGATAATAAAAAAAAAATGAGTAAGATTTTTCAAGACGATATACATGGACCCATTGAAATTTGTTCTTTTGGGGCAAAAATCATTGACACCCCAGAATTCCAACGTTTGCGAAATATAAAACAACTTGGTTCTGGATATTATGTTTTTCCAAGTGCCTCCCACAATCGGTTTGAGCACAGCATAGGGACCGCCCATTTGGCACGTTCTCTAATCAATGAAATTGCAACAAATCAGTCCGAATTAGGAATAACATTGGAACAAAAAATTAATGTTGAATTAGCAGGATTATGTCATGATTTAGGGCATGGTCCTTTTTCTCATATCTACGATGATATTTATTTGAAGGATAAAATCCCGGACAATCATCCATTTCGCCATCATGAACAAAGAAGTTGTGCCATATTGGCGCTTATCAATGAAAAATATTCTATCGGATTGTCCCTTGAAAATATAAAGCAAATTCAGACAATGATTCATCCAGAGAGGGAAAAAGACAAAAGTAATTTCCTATATCAAATTGTCAGCAATGGCAAAAATGGAATCGATGTTGATAAATTTGATTATATTGCCCGGGATACAAAAGCCCTAGGAATCCATTATGGATTTGATCACAAACGTATATTTCCTCATTGCAAAGTTATTCAAGGAGAAATATGTTATTGTGACAAAATCATTTTCAATGTTTTTGAGTTATTCGATACCCGTTATCGCTTACACAAACAAGTATATAATCATCCCACTGTAAAGCGGGTTGATATGACACTTGCGAAAATATTTGTCAGATTGGAGAAAATATTGCCTGCATTTGACCAGCCATTTGAACACGAAGAACTAACCAATTTCGTCAAATTAACGGATAGCATTATGGATTTTCCACTTCTTATGGAAGATGAATGGATATCTCTAGAAAAACGCCAAGTTTTATATGAAATTCGGGCTATACTGAATGATTTGAAAACTCGACATTTGGAAGTAATTATTGAAGCAATCCTTATGAAAACAGGAGATAATGCGATCGAAGTATGGAGGAATTGGTGTTTAGAAAATGACAGAGATCCGGAAGAATATATTTACAGTATTCGAAAATTGAGTTTTAGTGCTGGAACCCGAAATCCCCTTAATTATGTGAGATTTTTTAAGAAAGGCACTGATGAACTCATGTCAAGAAAAGATATTAATCTTGTTATGGGCAGTATTTTGCCCAAACAATTCGAAGAGAAATATTTATTAATCTTCAGAAAATAAATATCTAGATTTAATATATGGTAACCGCATGTGGATATAAATACTATGACCAAGCATATATTGATGCAAACCCAGAACGTAGAAAGACGGATACTTTTGTTCGATTTCTATTGTGTAATCAAAAGGCAATTACTGAACTTACCCAAGCATTCTATTTGGCAGGTGTAGAACAGCGCGCCCAAGGAAATTATTACTGTTATCGTTATTATAATATTTTCAAATATTTACCGGATCCCTGTAATAATTGCAACTATTGTGAGGGTCTCCCAGACAGTAGGGTATATTATGCTACAACACTTTATATTTTTTGGATAACAAGCCAGAAAATGAGGAATGACCCAGCTTTTGCTAAGGAACTTCTAACAACTAGAAAACTTACTTATTTTAATTCATATACAAAGCAATATCAGGAAATGGAGCTAGATAATTTAGATATACAGGTTCTATTATTATATGCCAATGGTGCTTACATCCAGAGTTTATATAAGGCTTGTACTGATTGCTTCTTCTATTTGACCCAGGGCAAGGATTTTTGTTATTTAGTTAATATTCCTTATGATTTGGCTGGGTGTGAGCTTAAGCCACTTAAATATGATGGTCGTGCTCTTCGTGAATTGACTTTTACATATAGTGATGCATATGCAAATTCAACAAGCCGTAAAGGAAAGCCTTGTTTATTGAACCAGTGTGGTGATAAGGCTGAAAAATAATTCTTATTATATGATATATGTCATATAATAGTCTTACTTATTTTAATTTAGATTTGAAAACATTGACACCCCGTGATAAATTCATTATGCGTGCCTTTGTGGATGAAGTCTATTTAACGAATCTTTATCAAGCAACGGATTGGGCGCGCCAATTGCATGCCCAAGGACAGACCTATTGTTATAAATATGTTCCACAACAAAAAGGACTTTATCCCAAGATATATGACCAGAATGATATTATGTCACTTACTTTTATTAGTAGTTGGGTTCCCAATCCTTACACATATGACTTTACAAAGCCTATTAAAGTTGGATTTTTTTGGATTGAAGTAGATGAAGTAGATAGAAGCTTTATTGCAACAATAAAAGGACGCCAATTTTATCAGTCTCTCTTTGCAGCTCTTGAAATGGCAAAGGAATTTAGAAGTAATGGAAGATATTATTGCTATAATATGATTACTCCAACATGGTTTCCAGAGGACCAGCAATATTCATCTATTATTCCAGGACAATTTTTGATATTATTGTGGTATAATAAGAATTATGTAATTCAGGAACCCTTTGATAAATTACTGGAGAAATTAGTTTAATTATCTACGTAATAATATAATGACGATACGAATAAGAAACTCAGGAGTTATTTATCGCTTGAGTAAAGATAATATTACAATTCCACAACCAGTTTATAAACCACCACAGCAATATGCTAATCAACAGACAATAGATCTAGCAAATGATTTATTGCCAACTATTTTGAAGGGGAAATCGAAATTTGAAATTGCGCAAATATTGGAAAAACCAGAGAATCAGAATTTGGTAGATTTACTGAGGCAATTCTGTAATCAAACATACAAAGCTCAGCTCTACAGAAATAATGATATTACTTATTGTTGTTATCAAGTAAAATGGGATAGTGTAGGAAAAATAAGGAATATAGAACCACGAAATATGTGGAATTTAAATTACCTATTATTTACTACCCCAGATAGTTTTAATTTGAGTATGTTTATTTTTGCAGTGATATATGTAGTTAAATGGAACTTAAAGGGTTATGAGAGACAATGTTTAAATACATCGGGGGCTTCCTATTGTCCATATACTGGCTCAATTTTTCCAATGTAAATTAAGAATTAAAAAAATATTACTATATTTTTATAATAATATTTATATAGATGTCATTTTCTAAAAGTAATATAACTTCTGGTAGTTTTTTAACAAATTTAACAAAAACAAATGGTATAGCATCTACATATGACGAAGAAACATCAACTGGAAAATTATATTATTCACTTAATGGAGGATCAATTTGGTGTTTAGCAAAATCTGTTCCAGATACTAGTTTTGTTACTGCATTATCTTTAAAAGGAGGAAATGGAATTTTAAATGCTGTTGCTGCTGGAATAGATAATACAACGTATTATCCTTCAATATATTATTCCACTAATTCTGGTCAAAGTTGGAATCTTTCAGAATCTGGATTACCTGACCTTTCAGAAACGGAAGTTTATAAAATGCTGGTAAATATTTGTGGTTTAAATGCTGTTATTGCAGTACAAACTGCTGAAAGTGTTCTTTTATTATATTATTCAATTGATGGAGGTAATAATTGGAATCAAACTATTAATGATTCAGCTGATGAAGAATATTTCTATATTCCAGATGCAACTTTAAGTAATTCAGCTATTTCTCTTTATTCATCTTCAATTGTTTATATATTAACTTTGAAAAATTTGGAATATGGGGATTTAGATATATATACTTCAACAAATGGTGGTGAAAATATTAGTCTAGTTTATAATTTACCTTATTTTGAGACATATCCAACTGGATTAGCAATATCTGGACCAATTGCTTTATTAGGAGGTTTAAATCCACTTACGAATAGTGGATTTGTATATAAATCAGTTGATGGTGGTTTAACTTGGTCAATATCAATTGATAATATACCTGATACTTATTTTACATCAGTTTCATTAGAAGTAATTTATGGAAAAGATTTAGTTGAAAATGTATCAAATCCTGTTATTAATAATATTACAGCGATGGCGGCAGCATTAGATACAGCAAATTCTACTTGTAAAATCTATTATACAACTACAAATTTAGATGCAAATTGGAAACAAAGCACTGAAATTGATACAATAACTCCTATTACTGGAAGTTTTAATTCAGTATTTTTATTTGGAAGGTATGGTATTGCTGGTAGTGCATCTAACAATGGTTTATATTATTCTTTAAATTTTGGGCAAACTTGGTTACATAGTGATATACAAAGTGGGATTTATAATTCAGTATATTTATCTGGATTAAATGGAATAGCAGGAACTGGTGATAATGATGGAATATGGTATTCGAGTGATGGAGGAAAAATATGGAATAAATCCACATTAGAAGATGGAGTATCAGAAATATTTGGTAGTTTTAATTCTGTATATTTAAATGGAGAAGATGGTATAGCAGGTAGTAATTCTGAACAAGGAATATTTTATACATCTGATAAAGGAAAAATTTGGTATCCTAGTTTTTTAAATTCACCATTACGAAGTTTTAATTCTATAAATTTATCCGGAATAAATGGGATTGCAGGGAGTGCTTCCGATACTGGAATTTATTTTACAAAAAATAGAGGGAAAAAATGGATTCAGGCGAATCTTAAAACAGGTAAAATTTTTTCTGTTTTTTTGGATGGATTAAATGGTATTGCAGGATTTGATAATGATGCTGGAATATGGTGGTCAAATGATGGTGGAGAAATATGGGCACAATCAAATATTGTAGATAGTAGTTATAATCTTGCAATTCTAAATGGATCAAATGGGATTGCATCTAGTAATACATATGGATTATATTATTCTAGTGATAAAGGACAAAATTGGCAACAAAGTAATATTATTGGTGGTTTTGATATTTTATCTTTATATTTTTCTGGCTTAAATGGAATTGCTGGTGCTAATTCTAATGCAGGAATATTATATACAAATGATCAAGGACAAATATGGAATAATAGTACTTTAAATGATGGTGAAACTCTATTAACTGGTAATTTTAATTCGGTATTTTTATTTGAAGAAAATGCAATTGCTGGAAGTGGATCCAATACAGGAATATGGTATTCAAGTGATACAGGAACAACATGGGAACAAAGTAACATTATTCTTGATAATTTTAATTCTTTATTTTTATTAGAAGAAAATGGAATAGCAGGAAGTGGCTCTAATAACGGAATATATTATACTACGGATACTGGAAAAAATTGGTCACAAAGTAATATTATTACTGGGAATTTTAATTCAATAGTTTTATCAGGAACAAATGGTCTAGCAGGTAGTGCTTCGAATTTAGGAATATTTTTTACAATTAATAGTGGTGAAGTTTGGCAGCAAAGTACTTTATCAGATGGTATTACACCAGTTTCCGGTAATTTTAATTCTGTATTTTTAAATGATATAATTGGAATTGCAGGGAGTGTGTCTGATTTAGGAATATTATACACATCTAATGGAGGACTAACTTTTAATCAAAGTAATATTTCCTTAGGAAATTATAATGCTGTTATTTTATCAGGAAGAAATGGCATAGCAGGGAGTGGTTCTGATTCAGGAATATTATATACAACCAATAATGGTGAAAATTGGAACCAAAGTAATATTACTAGTGGTAATTATGATTCAGTTAGTTTAATCGGATTAAATGGTGTTGCAACTAGTAATACTAATTTAGGTATTCTTTACACAATTGATGGAGGACAAATATGGAATAAAAGTAAAATTGTTACACCATTAAATGGATCATTTTTATCTGTATTTTTATTTGGAACGAATGCAATTGCAGGTAGTATTGATAATGGATTATATTATTCAACAGATTCAGGAGTAAATTGGTCTGATACCCCTACAATTGGAACATTTATTTCTGTATATTTAAGTGGAACAATAGGGATTGCTGGAGGTGCATCTGAAAATGGAATATATTATTCAACAGACACAGGAAAAACTTGGTCACAAAGTAATTTAATAAGTGATAATTATTTTTCTGTCTTTTTAGATGGTACAAATGGAATTGCTGGAAGTGGCTCTAATACAGGATTATATTATTCAATTGATGGGGGTATAATTTGGAGTCAAAGTAACGTATTTAGTGGTGATTTTTCATCTGTATTTTTATCTGGATTAAATGGAGTCGCTGCAGGGCAATCAGAAAATGGCATATATTATTCAAGTGATGGAGGACAAAACTGGAATGAATCAAATGTAAATAGTGATAATTTCAATTCAATCGTTTTAAGTGGAATAAATGGAATTGCTGGTAGTATTTCTGATTTAGGAATATGGTATTCAACTGATTCAGGAGAAAATTGGTCACAAAGTAATATAACTACTGGCAATTTTTCTTCTGTATTTTTAAATGGAATAAATGGAAGTGCCAGTAGCAGCTCTGGAGCTGGAATATATTATACAATAAATGGTGGAAAAACATGGTTTAAAAGCGAAATAATAGATGATGGACTACCTATAGGAGGTAATTTTAATTCAGTAATTTTAAGTGGAATTAATGGGCTTGCTGGGAGTTACTCTGAAAATGGAATATTATATACACAAGATAAAGGTAAAACTTGGACACAAAGTACTTTAACAGATGGTGAAACTGCCACAAGTGGAAACTTTTTATCTGTATTTTTAAAAGGAACAAATGGAATCGGAGGGAGTGGATCTGATGATGGAATATATTATACAGTTGATGGAGGAATAACTTGGGAACAGGGACTTTTAACAGACGGAGAAACTCCTGTAAGTGGTAGTTTTTGGTCAGTAATTTTATCTGGAGAAAAAGGAATTGCAGGTAGTGCATCCGAAGATGGAATATATTATACAATAGATTATGGTCAAACTTGGGCTCAAGGAACTTTAGATGGAGAAACTCCTTTAAGTGGTAGTTTCTATTTTGTAACTTTATCAGGAAATTATGGAATTGCAGGAAGTTACTCTGAAAATGGAATATGGACTTCAACAGATGGAGGACAAATTTGGTATCAAACAAATGTAATAAATGGTGATTTCCTATCTTTAGCCATATCTGGAAAAAATGCAATTGCCGGGAGTGGCACCGATGATGGAATATATTATACAACAAATATAACCGGTGATTTTTGGAATGAGACAGTATTACCTGTTACCGATGTTACAGATGTTATACAAATTAAAGTTGTAGATACAATTGGTTTTGTAGCCCTTAAGACATCTTCCCTAAATTTAGTTTATAAAACGGCAAATAGTGGGAAAGATTGGAATGTTAGTGCAAAATTCAGTAAATTAAATATTAATGATTTATCTTTATCAGATATTAGTGCAATTTTAGGTACAGATGCTGGAATATACTATTATATTCTTTCCAGCCCACCATCACAATATGCAAATCAAGAGACAATTGATTTGGCTGATGATTTATTACCAACTATTTTAGAGGGTTATACAAAAGATGAAGTTGTTGAAATATTGAATCAACCGGAGAATCAGAATTTAGTGGATTTATTGCGACAATTTTGTAATCAAACTTATAAAGCCCAAATATACCGAAATAATGGAGGAACCTATTGCTGTTTTCAAGTAAAATGGCAAAATGTGGGTAATATTCGAAATGTTGATTCCCGAAATATGTGGAATCTGAATTATCTTTTATTTACAGTCCCAAATAGTGGCGATTTAAGTATGTTTATATTTGCTGTATTATATGTTATTAAGTGGAATTTAAGAGGTTATTTAAGACAAACATTGAACTCTCAGGGATTAACATATTGTTCATACACAGGTGGGCTTGGGTACCCTCCTTGTTCTAATTAGTATATATATTTTATATCTTAAATTATATGAGTGAAGAATTACCAGATGAATGTACAACATCTGATTGTTATAATTATACTTATTATAATGAGAAAGGTATATTACGACCTCAACGTTCAACAATCATATTTATTAATTACAATAATACAACACGTTTCCAATATTACCGTCTTGTTCCAGACTATTTTAGAAAATATTTTCCTGAATGTGGATTCAAAAATTACAGAGAAGCTCTCAATGGAACAGAACCAATTTCAGTATGTTTAAGAAAACAATTACGATTTGGACCAATTAATTTGTATTCATTGGAAGAAATATTTATTCGAATTGTTCCATCTACGAAAGACTCACCAGAACAAGTTAATTTTAAAGATAATATCCGCAATGAATTTATTGCATTTGCTCTGAATATTGAAAAATCATATCTGTTTTTTAATAAAGCGAAACAAACTTGCAATAATAATTTAGTTCCATGGGAAACTGTTTATAATTTAGAAGCTTTTTTAGGTGATTTTGATACAGCAACAGTTTTTAATTATACATATGGACAAAATATTCCAATTACTCAATATGACCAATATATAATTTATAATTTGTCAATTAATTATTTTAATACTTTATTCAGTTCTAGGAATAATGGTAGGCTAAATTATTCAAATTTAATTAGATTAGTATTAGGTCTTCCAATAGTTGGAGAATTAACAACTGTTAATTTTTATAATTTAATATATTTTGCATTTATATTTTTGAATCAATTATTCACAATCTCACAAACACTTTTACTTGGAAAGGATCCAGGAATTCCAAAACAATTCCTCGATTTATTCTTTCCATTTCAGCGCCAAAAATATTATTATAATTTATATTTATCTTGGATACAATCCAGAAATAAATATCTAGGATTTGGCGATCGTGTTAATATTAGCAATGGAAGTGGAACTTATATACCTGTTCCAGGTAGATTTACAAATTAGTATTGGATCTATTAAATGGAATACTCATTAATGTATCAATTTGTAATTGTTCATTAAATGTTTTTTTACCGGAACGAACTTTTACTGGTGTTGCTCTTAATAAATCAATTGAGTCAATTTCAATATATCGTTCATTTTTGTTGCGATTATAACTAACATTTGGCATTGGAATATCCATAAAATCATATTGATTATTAGTTGTAGTATGAGGGTTATTTTCAAGAAATGTATCTTTATTTTTATTATCCAAACGAAAAAGAGGAATCATGGGGACATCTTCAAAAACTAAATTTTTTCCAATATATTTATCCATATAATGTTTTACAAATGGTATAATAACTCGCAATAAAACATTTTGGGGAGTGTCATATTCTAATCCTAAATATTTAAAGCGTTTAGACTGCCCCGTATAGGTATATTTTTTTAGAGGACATTTTATTGGCGTTATTTTTTCAGCAATAGCGAAAAATTCGGGTAAAATCATATTTTTTAATTTATTTTCTATCGATTCGTCAAAATATCCAAGATAAACAAATGGTGTATAAATATTACCTATTTTAGTATCATCATCTAAATACGGATTTTTCTGAGATATTTTTTGTTGCACTTCTCTTATTTTCATAGCATCATTCTTATTTAGGCGCTTACCAATTATATAATGATGAGATTTATGAGATACACTTGATTCATTCATATAATTATTATTTAGAAAATAATTAAAAGTCAATTATCTTCAAATTATAATTCACATCATCAAATATCATTCCATTTTTTTCCAAACTATATTGTAAAACTTTCTTAGAATTCAAGTATTTTTCATTACTGGTAACATGATAATCAAAAATTTTTGCGATTTGGCGTAGTATTGTTATTAGTTTTTTCTCATCTAAATCTGTTAAATATTTAGTAGTTTTACAGGGTAAATAATATTCTTCTAATTCTTCTCGTAATCCCTCTATTTTTTCCAGTGTTTTATTTTTAATAAGATGTTCTTTAGTAAATTTTCGGCAATCATTTATATCAGTCAATCCATATATTTTGACTAATCGTTCAAATAAATCGATTGGAGGTAATTTTTTAAATAATTGATTTTTATTCATAAGTAATTTATGAATAGATTTTTATATTTTATTAAAAGGAACACCAATTGTTCGGTTTGTTATTGGAGAAATTTGCTGTTCAGCCGTTTTCTTAGTTGTATCATGACGTGTATCTCGAGGAATTATAGAAAATCCATTTATGCGTTCAGATGTCTCTTGTTCATAATTACGTTGAGACATAAATCCTCTATCAATATTTTTATGTTCCTTAAGATTATCTGACTGGCTAGAAGATTCGGCACCTAAGGAAAAAAGTTTTGGGTCAAATACTGGAAAATCATTGGATTGGTTTGGGAATTGGAGGTCCTGTTTCACAGGACCACCCATTGTGAATTGGCTATTCTCAAATCCTCGAATTGTTGGCTTAGTATCACGACTATTAATAGGTGTAAATGGAAGCATTATTATTAAAGATATAAAAAATAATTGGGGGGAATCCGAAAAAATTGATAGATTATAATTCTTCATTTAATATGTAAAAAACATAATGAACTTACTTAAATTAATTTCTGATTTTGAAACAAAATTTAACGATAATTTAAATCAATATAAGAATCTACTTGGGCGTGATTATGCCTATTGGTGCTATTTTAAACAGCTTGTAATCAAAGTTGCGAATAAAATAGAAGATTCTGAATTATTTCCAGAATGTATGTATATTCTTATGCATCATGACTACAAACCAAGATTTTGGGATTCTCAATCATTTGTCCTATATTTGAATTATGTGGACCCAATATTGACAAAAATGTTTTTTTGTATAATTCATTCTGTTATTGACCACCCAAATTTTGGTCCTTATGCTGTCCATTTTAGAAAAAATAGAAAAATACAATTGGGATACAAAACAATTCGATACGAAGAACTTGAATATATGGGATTTGAATTTTATGATAATCTTTATGAAATTAACAAATATTTTATGAAATTCATTCCTATTCATCGCCCGATTCCTTTTTTCCAATTAAGACTTCCTTTATGTGATTTTGATATTACAAAATTCCGGAAGTCTTCTTCGGCTCAAAGACAAAAAATGTTGGTAATATCTGGTCTCAGTAGGCTTCTTATTCAAAAATTATTTTGTTTTAAGGATTCTGAAATGTCAAGTCAAATGAAAACAATTTTACTTAGAAATTTTTAATCAAATATATAATATTATAAAAAATTGATGGGTTTTTAAAACTAATTTTATACAACTTACTTACAAAGTAAAATGTCGACGATTATTGATCAATTTCTCGCTGCTATGCAGCAGGCTGACCCGCAGGCTGACCCGCAGGCTGACCCCAGATTTATGCAGAATGGCTGGTATTCTACCGGACAACCTCGCGATCTGATGGCGAAACGTGAAAAATTCCATAAATTTGTGAAAGAAGAAAATTGGGCGGATATGTGCCGTGTGATGTCTCTATTTACAATTCACCCAGAAACTGGGAAAATTGTAAATGCTGATGGAACTGAGCTGTCTGGTACTACTTGCAATGACTTATACAAGTTATCGATGATGCCGAGTATTCACCAACAACAACTTTCAAGTGGAGGTGTTGCGATTACCACATTCGGACTTTATATCCGTGATGCCGAACTTCGCAAAACCCTTGCTGAAAGCAAAGATGGAATGATTGGCAAAGTGGTCCAAGCTCTTGATGCTCTCAAGTATCGCCGGTTTGATTACAACGTTATCTTGGCAACTGTGGCTGGAAAGACATTCGAGGACTTTTTCAAGTCTGATGCGGCAAAAGCCATTTTCTTCAATGAAGACGATTCTCCGCGCACATTGATTTCGGCTGAAGTTCCTGCTGGTGCCCCAGTTTATTCTGGCACTTGCATTTACAACTGCCCAATTACCCCAGAAATGTTGGCTCCTGGTCAAGTGTCAGTTGCTGTTTTTAAGGCTGATGACCCAAAGACCGGTTACAGGCTTCACATTGAGGCGACTGGCGAATGGAGTAAAGTTTCCTTCTTGGAGACGACAATGATGCAAGCGGTCTATCAGGTTGCCTTGCAAAAACATCTCAAGGAACGTGGCTGCACATTTGGTCAGTGGCTCTATGAAGCTCTTTTCAGGTTTTACCTGTCGACAACATTTGCAGGAACAAATTGCCCCGAAATGACGGGCTTTCTGTTTGCGGGTCGACGCACAGGACATTTCCTTCTTCTTCTTTTGCAAGCCTTGCTTGCAAAGAGAATTCCTGGTTCGAAAATCGCCGGAACGTCATCTTTTGACGCCTGGTATATTCTTACCAAAATGGGATTCCAAAATGTTATCCCACCTGTGGGCACTCATGCTCACGAGATTCAAATGGGGGCGCAAGCCCTTTTTGCGAAATACGACTTGAGCCGATTGAATCCAGAGCTTCTCCCTATTTCTGCTTGTATCAGTACAATTTTGTACTATTATACTGCACACAAGGGAGGACCAGGACCTATGCCTATGCTTCCAGACACTCTGGGAACCGAAAGCTTCTGCAAAGCAGCTGCTGCATTCATGGTTCATCCGATGAAAGATGGACATCTTGATACAACCCAATGGGTTTCTTTGTTGTCTTTGATTACTTCTGCTCGGCAGGATTCTGGGAAGCTTGAGGATTTCCGTAAAATTCTGGAGAAATATGACTGCAAATGCGGTCTGTTTGCTTCAGAAATTGACGAACTCAAGACTTTTCTGGAAGCCCGTGACCTTGGTTACAAGTTTTTTGGAGCCGGTGGAGCCATGGGTGACAATGAGAAAGTCTGGAATGTCAATGGCGATAAAGCTTTTTCTGCCTCAATGGCAGTGAAAATTATTCGCATGTGGCTTCTTGACCCAACAACTGGCAAATGGGTTCGCTGCCGTAGCCCAGTCAAACTGGGAGACGGTAATGACCCAGTGAAAATCACAACAGACCCTTCGATGGATCCTGTTGATTACAATCAAAGGATTGCTGAAGCTGAAACAGTCAAGCATTCAGCAATTGAAAAGCCAGAGTCTTCCAATTTGTTCTTTTGCGAAGTCATTGAGAATCAGATTCACATAAAACGTGATGACGGTTTGATTTTGTAAATTTGAATTTTCAAAAAAAATTGATGGTTAAATAATTATGAATTTATAAACATATTGATAAGATGCCGACCATTTTCAGTCGTCCTTGGGGTCTTCATTGCAATGATATACGTCATTTGCGAGAAAAACTACTTGAATATGAAACTCAAATTACTAGTCTTCAGATTCAAGATAATCAAATTTTCAATTATCATCATACACGCCATGTAAATTTTTTACTTTTGCAAGTTCAGCGTGAGGAAATCTTACGCGAATTGTGTGATTGCTCAACAAGAGAGTTGCTTAGCATGCTGGTTAGTTATGGACTTTTGAGTAGATCAAGAAAAATTGGAAAATTTCTTTTGAAAGAAAAAAAGTCTGTTTCACAACTAAGAGATCAAGTTGCAATTTGTTTCACAAAATTAGTTACATTACCAGGGAAACCTGGCAAAAGTCTTTTTTTGGGAATTTGTGTATTAGCAGTTCTTTACTTCCGCTATGAAACTCAACCGATGAATTTTTCACGCCAAGAAGAAATGCAACTTCTGCATATAAAACGAATGATGGAACACTCTTTTTTCAGAGAAGATGTTATTTGGTTTCTTCGTGAGGTGCATGACACCTATTTGCAAATCACTGGACCACTTTTTTGTCAAAATCTGCGAGAGTTTCAAGACGCTTTTTCATTTTATTTCGCAAATATTGCATGGTTTCAAGTTATGCGACAAGAAATCTTAGAACCTCCACCTGCACCTCCAATCCAGATTTCTCAACCAGCAATCATTTAAAAAATTGATGGTAAATTTGCATTTTTTATAATCATTTTAGTAGAATGACGTTCTTTATTTCTGGTATTCCGATTCGATTTCAGAATACAAAATTTTTGCTGGAAGCAGACCTTTCATTTCACTGGACAAAAGTGTTACTACAAGGAAGCACTGATTTGCTCCCATTTATGTCTGAGATAATGCCTATTATGGCGACCATTTCACCTGACAAATTGCTAGCTCTTGTGGTGAATTCATCACTTCTGGCAAAAATGCGGCGTGTCTCTAGAATAATTACTTTTTGGAAAAGTCATTATGCTGAAAAGTGTGTGGATTATCTTACGAAATCACCCATTTCTTACAGAAAGCCACTCATCATTGGTTTTGCTGCATTAGTGCAACTCTGTTACATTCGACGGATTCAAAAAGAAGCACTCACTGCAGACCAAATCACTGTCATCGAAGTGCTAAAGCTAAATCTTCGCCAGTCTATTTTTGATTACGATGTGCTGAATGCATTGAACAACCGACAGCAATATTTCCAATCCACTATGTTTCTTAGTGACACTATGCAATATCTGGAGCAGTTTGGCTGGTTCATCTTTGCCAAGCACTTCATGGATACTGGTGAGTTTAATTCTATTGACTTCAAAGTAAGAGGCTAGATTAAGGCTTAAAAAAGCCAAAATATTATAAAATATGAGAGGACAAGCATGTTCCATTTCCGGCGGCAATTATGAAAAACAAATCCATGAAGTATTAAAAAATTGTTTTATAAATGGCAGACCATTCAATACGCAATCTGAAAATCAACTAGGTGGTTCAAGTTCGAAAAATGATATTGTTTGCAATTTTAATTCAATAAACGATATAGGCATAGAAGCCAAAAAATGTAATACACCCGATTGGATGCAATGCTCACTTCGTTATAATAAAATAAATAATCAATGGAGTGCCAGTAACATGGGTAAAAATCCGGTTGAAACTCAAAGTATTTTTAACAGTCTTCTACAAAATGTAAATTTATTTGGCGGTCAAATTCCTGTCTTCTTGGAAAATGATATTACTCATGCAGATTGGAAAAAAATAAAAAGTGAATGTGATACATGGAATGACTTTTATACAAGTATTCCAAATGATACAATCCGGCGATTATATCATGCCAAAGGATGCCAATATATCCAAATCAGCGACGGATTTGGACTATATCATTTGGGAGAAGATGTCTGCAATTTTGGCGTTCCAATCTTTGAAACAGAGCAACAACTGCGCGCCAGAACAAAGATTCATAAAACTGAAAATAAAGATGGATTTTGTGATTTGTCAGTAACAGTAGCTTGTCAGCCCAAAAATATAAATTTTTTACCTAGGTCACCATATTCACTGGATGATAGCAACCGCCTTCCACCAAATCTCATATACGCTGACCAATAATAACAATTTCGGATGATTTCTTCGTTTTATTCATACCATATGACCATTCCGCTGGGATAATCACAAAGTTTTTGTATAAATTGCGGATATATTCGCAGTCATTATATGTCATTATCCAATTAGATTTAGTTTCAATAATTCGAAATAATATTTCATGAGGGAAGTTTTCATGCATATCTCCAGATTTGCCGTAGAGATTAGAGCCTTTCTCTAAATAATAGGGTGGGTCTAGAAATAATAAATCTCGCGGGGATTGCTCCAATTGGAACAGAAAATCCGTGAAATCTTGATTCACTATTTCGAAATTTTCAAGCTCTAATTTAGCAATTTTATCAATAGATGACTTAGTAAATCTATTTTTTGAAGCATCTTGTGAAAATCCCCCGGATAAAGTGGCGCCACTAAAGGAACACCGATTTATAATAAAATACATTACACTTTGCTCCAACTGCCGGGGCTCTTCCATAATCCTAGCTCTATATTCCAAAAAATCATTTTTTGAAATTCTGTTTATTTTTGTCTCCAATTCTGCAACAAATTCACTTTGATTTGTTTTACAAGTGCGCCAAAAATTGGCTAATGGGGCGAACTTGTCATTGGCAATAATCCGTAAATCATACTTATTTTGTAGGTAAAATTCAAAAGAACCACCACCGAAAAATGGTGAAATAATACGATCAAATTCTGAAATATTGAAATATTGACAAACAATTTCATCCAATATTTTACAGGCGCGAGTTTTTCCACCAGGATATCGTAATGGAGATTGATTCATTGGTGCTAGACTTTTAATTGGAATAGTTTTAAGTCTAATCTCGGTTGATAGATGAATATTTTTTCGTTGTATCCATATGAATAAATTTTATTTAATTATAATAATAGTTGCTACAATAATTGCCAGCATTTTCATCATAACTTTCGCACTATTTGGATATATTCTGTATAATAAATACATTTATTTGTTCAAGGTGATTAGGAAGATGGAGAATGATAAATATTTATGGCCACTTACGAAAAAAATATCAAATGGAATTACAAATTACGTGGATAAAAAAGGGAAAACACTTTTGATTGGAGTGGGAAATTGCACAATTTTGGAAAGTTTAGTGAAAAAATTGGAGCCCAGTGCAAAAATTGATGTGATTGATAGTAATAAATATTTGTTGGAAATTGCAAAGGAAAAATTTGGAGATCGATGCACCTATATTGAAGGAGATTTTTTGAGCCATAAATTCGAGCTATTATACGAAAATATTGTATCTAGTTTGCCACATAAAGAATTTGTTTTACAAGATATTGATTTGATATTTGATAAATATTATAATTTATCAGTGAAAAATATTATATATTTTGAGAATAAAATGCCACATATAAAAAATTCATATGTGAAAATGTTGATTGACAAAAAAAGTGGATCAAAATGGGAATTGAAGACGATTAAAAATTTTAAAAATATACCACCAGTGAATTTATGTATTTTGAGCAAGAAAGTATAGGATTATAAAACTTTTAATTCAATTGCTAGAGTACCATGTTCTTTTATTTCATTAAAATCTTTGTATATTTTATCATATACAGCAATACCACATTTAATATTTGGCAATCCTGGAAGAACTTTATATAATTCTTCATGAAATAAAAGATCACCAAAATTTGGATATTTTGTTAATTTAGTTATTTTTGCTGTTAAAGACTTTTCTTTTCCATTCCATCTATTGATAAAACGGATTGTATCATTGACTTCAAATTCTGTAAAAATTCCCTTAAATAGGCGACCTTCTACTGTTTTTTGACCATTCTCAATAAGAGAAAACCATGGCTCACGAATTGTTAGTTCAAATTCACGAGAATTCCCATTCTTTTTATCTTTGATTCGCGGTCCAGTAAATTCACCATTCTTTTTGTCTTTGATTCGTGGTCCAGTAAATTCACCATTCTTTTTATCTTTGATTCGTGGTCCAGTAAATTCGCCATTCTTTTTATCTTTGATTCGTGGTCCAGTAAATTCGCCATTCTTTTTATCTTTGATTCGTGGTCCTGTAAATTCGCCATTCTTTTTGTCTTTTATTCGTGGTCCAAATACATTTGTATTATTGTTATCATTTTCTAAATCAGAATTTTTCCCATTCTTTTTATTTTTTATTCGAGGTCCAGTTATTTCTCCATTCTTTTTATTTTTTATTCGAGGTCCAGTTATTTCTCCATTCTTTTTATCCTTGATTCGTGGTCCAGATACATTCGTATTATTGACATTATTTTCTAATTCAGAATTTTCACCATTCTTTTTATCTTTGATTCGAGGTCCAGATATTTCCCCATTCTTTTTATCTTTGATTCGAGGTCCAGATATTTCCCCATTTTTTTTATCCTTGATTCGTGGTCCAGGTATAGATTGAATATCAAATGTAAATGCAATAAATTTTGCACCTTTCAATTTATTCCCATACGTTTCTTCAAAAACTTTTTCACCATCTTTGTATGTTCTTGAACGAGGGAGAATAGATTTCAGCTTCATTTCTTTCAACATTGTGGGCACATCACTAAATTTCTTAATATCTTTGACTTTGACACTTATTTTTTCAGAAGAGTTTTTACTTATATCTTTGAAAATAACTGTGTCACCTTTTTTAATTCCTTGTACATCCGCATCTATTTTTCCAATCACAGTTTTTTTCCCATTTTTAATATCCTGGAAATGTGCGTCTTCAAATGCTAATTCTATCATATTATAATAAGATAGAATAAAAAATTATTTTCTAGTTATTGAAATTAGTTTTTGATCTAATAAACCACTTAATTGTTTTTTTATTTCTTTATTTTGAATACTTGATATTGCTGATTTTATATCTTTGATTTTAATTGTTTTACTTGGTAATTTTTTAATTGATTTTTTTATTTTTATCTCATTGCGAGTTGGAATTCTTTTATAACCAGAATTATCTTCTTTTGAAGAATCTTTTGGAAATGTTTGTGTTGTTGGTTTTACTGCATTTCTATAAGATTTTCCTTTTATAATTTTTGAAGAATCTTTTGGAAATGTTTGTGTTGTTGGTTTTACTGTATTATTTACAACTTGACTACTATTTTTTTTAGCCCAAGGGGAAATTACTGATTTTGGCTTAAATGTTTGAACTTGTTTTATATTTGGTGTTGGAAGTTCATTAGTAGTGCGATTTTCTTTTTTAACTTTCATTTCTTCTATTTTTTTGAATTTCTTTTCTAATTTTTTTAAATTTTTAGGATAAATCTTTATTTTTTCGGTGTTTAATTTTTTGTATAGTTTTTGTAGTTTATCTTTATTTTTCTCATTAACTAATGATAATGAATTTTTAAGATATCTCTTAAATAGATTTTTTTCTTCAGATTCACTATTATATTTTTCTTGAATTTTCTTTTTACTATTTTCTATATTTTCAAGAAATCTTTTCTTTCCACGTTCTATTTCTTTTCTATTTACAAAATTTTTATAATTATCTATAAGCATTTGTCTATTTTTTTTATCATAATCATTATCAGTATATAATTTCATCAATAAGTTATCAACTTCTTTTTGAAGTTCTAGTTTTTTATTTTTATTACTGGATTCAATCATTTCTTCTCCTTTTTTAAATAATTCAGCATATTTATTCTTTAAATCTTGTAAATTTAATTCCTTAAATCCTCTAGAAATAGTATCTCTTACTTCTTTTAGATATTTATGACTATTTCCTGTCTTACTACTTTCGATTTTTTTAAATAATTCAGTTTTTATTTTTCTTAATTCTGATTTTTTTTCTTCAGTATCAGCTTTATGTAGTTCTTGTTGTGTTTTTAATATTTTATCAATTAATTCTGTATTTTTATTTGATATTTTAATATTTATTTCTTCTTGTTTTTCTTCGTCATCAAATCTATTCTTTTGTTTATCTTTTTTACTTTTTTCAGGTTTTAATTCAGTTATTTTATTTTTTAATTCTTTAGACTTTTTCTCTAATTTTTCTAGTTCTTTTTCTAGTTCTTCTATTTTTTTTTCTTTTTCTTCTAGTAATTTTTCCTCTTTGAGAGTTAGTTTTTTAAATCCTTTACTTTTTAAACGTAAAGATAAAAGAGTTTCATTTTTTTCATGTTCTTTTATCTGTTTTTTTCTTGCCTTTTTATTAGTCAAAATTCTTTCTTGCTGTTCTTTTAATTTCTTTAATATTTCTTTTGGATCTCTACTTCTTTCTTTCTCTTCTTCTTCTTTTCTTATTCTTTCTTCTTCTTCTCTTTCTTCTTTTTTTTTTCTTTATTTTTTTT
>Ga0194123_10003257_pt1 | contig 19760 bp, 15 predicted proteins | sample TA2MahsurfametaG_5_FD_155479 | JGI IMG/M metagenome (GOLD analysis project Ga0194123, IMG submission 155479) | Freshwater microbial communities from Lake Tanganyika, Tanzania - TA2015023 Mahale A surface | ecosystem: Environmental > Aquatic > Freshwater > Lake | place: Tanzania: Lake Tanganyika... | reverse complement strand
TTTTTTTATTTTTATATTTTTTTTTTATTTTATATTATATTAATTATTTATTATGCATATCCCAATATATTTCTTCTAATCTTTTATAAGCAATATCTGAAATCTTATTTTTTGATTTTTCAACTTGAACTAATATATTTTTTATTAAATCTTCTAAATATTCTTTCTTTTCTAAATTATCTATATTCTCTTTTATTAAAGATACTAATTTATTATTACAAAATGTATTATTTAATTTATATGATATTTTAGATAAAAATATTGCTAAATTTTTTGGAAATTCTGGAATATCTATACAATATTCTTCTATATTTTTTATATAATTATTTATTGTATATATCAATTCCCTTTTAAAAATTATTTTTCTTTTATATAATTCTGAAATTAATGATATATAACGATCACTATCTCTTTTATATTCAAAATAATTCCATATCAAATCTTGTAAATAATATTTACATTTTGATAATAATATTATTGTTTCATTCATACTTTTACCCTTTATATAATCTTTAAAAGCTTTTGTATATTTTTCATAATTTATTTCTTGTTCTTCTTCTGTCATTGTATTTTCTTCCATTTCTAGATTATCATCATTTTCATTTAATTCATGATATCTATTATTTCTTAAATCTTTATTATTTATTAAACTTATATTCTTATTTATATTCCCCTTTATTAATGGTTCTTTTAAATTATTTTCTTTCATATTATCATCTTTAATATTATCATCTTTCATATTTTTTTTAACTAATGATGAATAACTTAAATTTTCTTTTGGTTTTATTGTTTTTATCTTATTTTCTAATAGTGATATAAATTCTTCATAAAAAAATTTTATTCTTCCTTCATATTTTTCTACTTCTTCTTTATAACTTTTTACTTTCTCTAAAATATTTATTAAATGATTCTTTTCTATTTTTTCTATTAAATAATTTTTATTTATAAATAAACATTCTATTGTTTCCTTATATATTTTACCATCTAATAATATATTTATAAATTTTTCAACCATATCATAACTTGTATAATTTTTATTAAACATTCTTAATATTACTTCAAAAATTGAATATATTTTATTTTTTAATTTATATTTTAATTCATCACTTATTGATAAATTAATATTTATTTTTTCGAAATTATCATTTTTTTTTATAAATTCATTTTCATATGTAGTAAATAATATATTATAAAAATTATATTTTGTATATAATATTTTATAAATATCATTCTTATTTTTATATATATCTTCAAATAATTCATCATTTACTACAGTTTGAGTTTTTTGTTTATTTTCACCATTTAATCTAAAACTATATCCTTCATTATTCTCATGTATAACTATTATATTATTTAATATTTCTTTTTTTGTCCATATTTTATAAGATAAATCTATATATAAATTTTGATATTTTGAATCATACATATTTTTTTTTAATATTTCTTCAGATAATACTATTAAATTATTTTTTGTTTTTATTTTTTTTAAAAATTCTAATAACTCTAGTGATATTTTTTCATAATTATCATTTGTTATTTTATTTAATATTATTTTTATAGTCGTATTTATTTTATCATCTTCATTTACTTCTATTACAGGTTTATAAAAAGTATCATTAGATGGTAACCAATTATTATCATTTGATGATTGTGTTGATTCACCACGTTCAAACTTTTTTTTGGGAAATGATGAATATTTAGATGTTAAACTAAATAATGGTTTTTTTTTATCTTTATGTATAATCTCTTCATATTCTTTTATAAAATCATTTAAATTATTATCTTTATCTTTAAAATTATCTAATAGTAAAAGTAAGTCTTTATAATTATATATCCTAAGAGGTATAATATTAGACATAATTATATATTATTAATAGTATTATTATTTATTTAAGTATATTTATTTTTATTATTTTGTAATAATAAAAATTGAAATTATATTTAAAACTAATTGAATAAATGATAATATATATATATAATGAATTCTATTAATAATATGAAACCTATTAAATTTGCTAATATGAAATGTTTCTTATTAACATCTGAATCAATTAAAAGAGATCTTATAAAAAATAATATATTTAAAAAAAATTATAAATTACTAAATCATAGTAATTTAGATGATATAAAAAATGATTATTTATTTACATTTATTACTTTTGGTCTTAAATTTTTTATTTATTTTGTTACAATTAATGATAAAAGATTCTGTTTTTTTATAAACAAAAAAACTGAAGAATTTATTTCTGTTCGTTTTAAATTCCATTATGATTTATATTTGGGAACAATTTTAGATGGAGAATTATTTAAAGATAATAATGGAACTTGGATTTATTCAATCAATGATATTTATTTATATAAAAATAATAATCTTACTGATAATAATTTTATTTATAGAAGAAATATATTGAATAATATATTTTCAAAAGAATATATTTATGATGATTCTAATAATTTACAATTTAATATAAAAAAATTTTATTCATTTAATTATTTAAATAGTTTTATTAAAGAAACAGAATATAATAAAGATAATCTCTCTTTTAAAATATCTGGATTATTATTTAAAGGTAATAATAAATATTGTTTAGATTATGCTTATATATATCCAGATAATAGAACAAATAAAGTTTTAGATAAAAATATAACAATAGATAATAGTCAATATAAAAATTTTGAAAAAGTTTTAACAAAAGATAATATTATAGATGATAATAAAATATCAATAGATAGAAAAGATTTAAAGTTATTAAATAATATAAAAAATAATTATGAAGATAATATTTTAATTAATAAAAAATGTTTAAATAAAGAAAATATAAATAATATATTTACATCAGATATTATAGAAAAATTAAAATTATATAATGATTTATATATATTTACTTTATTCGTTAAAAATACAGATATGCCTGATGTATATGAAATATATAGTATAGATGATAATAATATGAATATATATATAAATTATGCATTAGTTAGAACATTATCTGAAAGTAAATATTTAAATAATATATTTTTAAATAATGATAATAAAATAATGATTCCATTTGATTGCTTTTATTCTTCAAATTTTAATAAGTTTGTTCCATTTAGAATTTCTGAAGAATTAATTACTCCTATTAAAATTATTAATATTTTATTCAATAAATAAAAATAATATAAAAATAATATAATAAAATAATAAAAATGTATAAATTATATTTAATAAAAAATGAAATATAAAAAAAATAAAAAATATTATAAATATATATATATTTATAATTGAAATGACTCAAAAAAAATATACTAAAACTGAATTTGAAAATGATTTAAGAAAATTAAATAAACTTTTAAATAAGTTAAATGATCAAAGTGGTGGTGCATCATGTTCTGATAATGTCAATATTGCAAAAGATTACATGAATCCTAATCCTCAAACTATGGATAATCCTATATCTAACGCTCAAGCATTATATCGTAGTCAAACAGGAGGTAAAGTTAAAAAATCCAAGTCCAAATCTAAAAAACATAGATCAAGAAAACATAGGGGTGGTGCATCGATTGGTTATGGATTAAAACCTGAAGTTTTAGATAATGGGTTGAGATTTGAGGCTGTTAAATCTTATGATTCTTGCAATTCTAATTTAGTTAAGCAAAATGGTGGTAATGGTTATACTACTCAACCTGTTGTTCTTGATAATGGATTACGATTTATGGCTGAGAAACCTTATGGTCCATGTGGTGCTCCTATTTTAAATCAAACAGGTGGAGATATTTTATCACCAATTATTTCAACATTAAGTAATTTACTTGCTCCTATGGGTGTAGAATCTTTAGCAACAGTTGCTGTTCTATTAGCTCTTAATGAAATAGGGAAACCATCTAAGAAAAAGAAAATGACTGGTGGTGAATTAGCAACTATGACATCTACTCTTGCTCAAACTTTAATTCCTATGGGTCAGAATCAACTTATGACTCTTGTTAGTCTTCTTATACTTAATTATTTTGCTCATATCTATTATAAGAAACCTAAATCTCAACGTGGTGGTAGTTTAGAACATTTAGCTACTCTTTTAGCTCCTATGGGAACAAATGCTCTAACATCTACTGCTATTTTATTATTCTTATCTCAAGTATTTAATCAAAAACGTAAAGTCTTGAAAGGTAAAATGATCAAGAAAAGAATAATGAAAGGAGGTAATCCTGTATTAGTTCAATTAGAATCTTTATTAGCACCTATGGGTATTGAAGCGTTTAGTGTTGCTGCATTATTATTAGTTTTAAATAAATTATTTGTATCTTCATTACGTAATAAAAAATCTTCACAAAAAGGAGGATCAGTAATTGCTTCAATGCTTAATGAATTAAGTGTTTTATTAGCACCTCAAGGTTTGAATGCATTCTTAACAACTGCTGCTGTTTTAGCAATTAGTCAAGTTAGAGAAAAAAATTTAAAAAAACCTAAAATGGTTGTAGAAAAGGTATCTTCTTTTGGTAAAAAAACTTTAAGTAAAACTAAATCTGTCGTTTCTTCTAAAGTTCAAAAATTAAAGTCTAAATTAAAATCCAAAAAATCAAAGAAATAAATCTTTTATCTAATATATATATTAAAATATTTATAAATATTTATAAATATTTTATCTGTAAATTATGGAATAAATTATATAAATATTTAATATTCTTTTTCTAAAGTAAATAAACATTTATTAAGATTTATATTTTTATTAGAATTTGAGTTATTTGTTTTTTTTATAGTTTTTTGTTGTTTAATATTTTTATTCATAATTTCATCGATTAAATCTTTTTGTTTTTTTTCTTCTTCAGTATATTCTTCATCTAAAATTTCTTCATCATCATTATCAAATTCTTCATTATCAGAGTTATTAATATTTTTTTTCTTTTTCATATATTTTTGTATATTTTTTTGTTTTTTTTCTTCTTCAGTATATTCTTCATCTAAAATTTCTTCATCATCATTATCAAATTCTTCATTATCAGAGTTATTAATATTTTTTTTCTTTTTCATATATTTTTGAATATTTTCTTCTTTTTTGATTATAGATCCATTTTCATTGACATAAATATTATTTATAATATAATTACATTTATGATAATATTGTTTTCTTTTTTCTGCTTGATTTTTAAATACACTAAAATTATCTATAAAATCAATAATAAAACTTTTATCTCTTTTTAGTCTTAAAACTCTACCAACAGCCTGAATAATATCTGTTCTTGAAGTGATTAAAAATAATGAATTCAATGATTTAATATCTAAAGCTTCTTTTGCCATACTATAAGTTGCTAATATTATTTTTTTATCTATACTTGAATCTCTATCATTTTTTTTCATTCCTCCTACAAAATACCCATAATTAAACATAGAATTTTTTTTCATTAAATTTTCTAAATCTTCTAATAATATTTTTCTTTCACTTAAAATTAAAACTTGATTACCTTCTATTTCATAGAATGTTTTTATATATTTAAATATAATATCAGTTCTTTTAACATAATTACATACATTTGTCATCATAGTGCTTATCATTACTTGACCCATATGATTATGTATTTCTTTGATATATTCTTCATTTGTATTTGGTATTATTACTCTATCTACTATTACCACATCATTATGTTCTCTTTCTTTTTTTAAAAATATATCACCAACAAACCATTTAATAACTTTAGTTAATCCATCTTTTCTATCAGGTGTAGCGGATAAAGCTAACATTTTATTAGAATTAACTTTAAATAAAGCATTTGAGTATTCGCGAGTGCAAATATTATGACATTCATCAATAATTACTAATCCAATATCATCAAATGTATCTAAAGGATATGTTTTAGTGGCTAAACTTTTCAACATAACTAATACGATATCTTTATCTTCAATATCAATTATTTTTTGTTGAATTCTTCCTATTTTAACTCCTGGTAGAAATTCTTCTATTCTTTCTTTCCATTGATCCATTAAAAATTCTTTATTTACGATAACTAATGATTTTTTACCGATTAAAGAAAATATTTTTAAAGCAATTACTGTTTTACCATATCCACATGGTAAAGCTAAAATACCACCACCTTTTTCATTTAATATATTCATAGATAAATCTATAACTTCTAATTGATTATCTCTAATTGAACCATTAAATTTACAATTTATATTTTTTCCTTTACTACATGTTTCTTCTACCAAACCATATCTATCTATTCCATAATATTTAGGTATATATATTTTATTACTATTCTCTTTATAAACATTAAAAGATTCAACATTTTCTCCAAAACCCTCCATTACATATGGTTTTACTGTTAAATCCTTTTTTAATTTATCTAATTCATTTATACTAATATTTGATTTATATATTGTATATCCTTTTTTACCAATATAATTTTCCATATTATAAATAATTTATCTATTATTTATTTTATTATTTTTAAATCAATTTTTTTATCATTTTATATATATTTTTTTCTTTTTAACTATTATATTATATAATTTTAAAATGAATTTAAATTCTAGTATAAAAAATGGAGAAAAATTTTTAGAAAATGCTTTTGATTTTATTGAAATACCAATTGTTAGACTTTCAATTATAATAGCAATTATTGTTTATATTTTAATGGTGATACCTAAATTATCAATGGATTTAACAACATTTATGAAACATGTTTTAACAATGTGGTTTGTTAAATTATTGATAATAGTTGGTGTATATATAATTGGAAAGAAAGATCCAGTATTAGCAATATTTATAGTTTTAGCGTTAGTATTTTCTGTATTACATTTTAATAGATTAGCATTAAAAGAAGATATGGATGTAGATATAAGTCAAACATTAAAGAATCTTATAAATCAAATTAATAAAGTTAATGTTCCAGAAAAGAAACAGAATGATCATTCTATGGCAATGTCTGATATGGATTTAAATAAAATGGGAGAACATATGTCTAATAACGATTCTAATAACGATCATAAAGATTTACATAGTAAAATTAATGATTTAAATAGTAAAGTTATGGGATTAAAAAAAACAATGGATGAAAATAAAACCAAAGATATGAATGATAGTCATAAAGATATGAATAATAAAAGAGATATGAATGGTAAGAAAGATATGAATGGTAAGAAAGATATGGATGTAAAGCAAAATAATCTTAAAATTAAAACAAAAGATATGAAAGAATCATTTGAATCCAGTAGAAAGGGTTGTCCAAAACCAAAAGGTTTTAATTCAGGATTTGGAGATTGTATAACAAATACAGTTAATCAAGATGCTTGCAAACCTTGTGGTCAAGTAATGGCATTGAATGGTGAAAGTGGAGCAGGTGAAATGGGTCCTCAAGGATTAATAAGCACGATAGGATATCCTGGTCATGAATATGCATCTTTTTAGTAAAATAAAATAATAAATCATAATTTATAATAATAATTTATGATTTTTTTTCATATTATATTTATATAATTTATGAACTTATATTAGTAGATTCTTTTTTTTGTATTTCTTTCATATCTTCTATTATTTGATTTTTTAAATTTTCAATATTATTATTTAATTTTGCTTTATTTTCTTCTATTTCTTTATTTAATTGAGTAATTTTATTTAATAATTCATTATCTGGAATAATAGAAGGTTGAGGAGTAAGAGGTTGAGTAGGTTCAGAAATAGATTTAGGAGTAGGTATTTTATTAATTTGAGCAGTAGCGGAGATTATAGTATTAGATGTTTTATTATTAGTAGTTTTTAATTTATGTAAAAGAGGAGCAGCTAAGGCTACAGTATTTTTAACAGATTCAGTTAAATTTTTTAATTTATCAAAAAGATTGAATTTATAAAATAAGTAAATAATAATACCAATGAATAAAATAACAAATATAATAATTAATATTATTTTCCATGTAGCCATTCCTTTTTTATCTTCAGTTTTATCAATAGTTTTATCAACATTTTTATCTTCGGTTTCATCTTGAGATTTTTTATCTTCTATTTTTTCATTTTGATTAGAGGGAAATAAAAGTTTTCTATAAGTTTCGAGAGTTTCTTGAGGAATAATATTAGTATTAGCTTTAACATTACCATCATTCCATTTTTTATTAAAATTTTCATAAAAATAATAATTAATATTTTTTCTGAGTGTTGGTTTTCTATTTAAAAGATTAACAAATTCATTATTAGGATCTAATCTACCGTCACTATTGGTAAAAAAGGTTTGTTTAAAAATAAATTGAAAACTTGCAGGAATTTTAATAAGATCAGGAAGGACAAGGACAGCGAAGAAAGAATCAGGATTAGAATTATTAGGATTAGAAGCCATATCATCACCTTTATTATTAGTAATATAGGGTATATATTTTTGAGTAACATTAGGGAAAAAATCAATAACATTAAAAGATTCAATATTTTTACAGTTAATAAAGTCAGTTTTATTTTTATTCATAATAAGCATATATCTACCGATTTCTTCAAAGAGAGAATAAGTAATATCGGTTTGTTTAGTTTGAGAAGCGGTAGCAAGAATACAAATAAAAAGATGTAAAGGTTTATCACCGTCGGTTTTAAAATCAAGAATAACTTCACAGAATTCAGGATTATTAATATCAAAGGTATGAATGCTAGGTGCTTTAATAGATATATTAGCAAGATTATATTTAACTTTTGAAGTATCAGTAGGGTTTCCTCTATAAAATATATTATTTTCAATATTATTTTTGATAGAACATTTATTATCAACACTATTAATATTAATATCAATTGTTTTATTTGAATCATTTTTTTTTAAACATAATCCAGAAATATCATTAAAATTAAAATCTAAACCACACATTTCAGTGCAATAAAATTTTTTATAATCAATTTTATTATTATCATTTAAACCAGATATATAAAATAAATCATTATTTTTTATTAAATCATCCATAATTTTTTTATATTGTATATATAATTTATTATATTAATATTTTTTTTATAACTTTTTACTAATAATTATAATAAATATAAAATTAATTGGATAGTATTTATATTTTATTTTATTCCTATTTAATATATATTTATTATATTTAGATCATGGGATTAACTTTTATAGAATGGATAATATTAATAGTATTAATTATATTTTTTTGTTATGTTATAGGTATAGCTATATTATATTTAATTGATAAAAAACTTACAAATATTTCTATTAATATTCCTAAACAAGATGTAGTATTTAAATTAGATAATAATAATATGGAAAATTTTGTATCTAATTATAGAAAAACATATTACAATTCATCTAATAATTCTAATCAAAATAATAGTTTAAATTCTAATAATAATTATATAGATTTTTTTGAAGGAATATTACCATCATTAAGAGATCAAGATAAGGGATTAAATGATATTATAGATCTTAATACAAATAATAAAGTATGTATATTAAATCATGAACATCGAACTGATGGATCTAAAATGTGTAGTCCAGGTATTATGAATTTTTCTGATCCATATGATATGTCAGATATTGATAAAAATGTATTTAAATATAATTATAAATGGGAGAAATTTACGAAACAGGATTATATAAATTGGTTAAATTTACATAGGAATGATGCTACAATTTTACCGTATATTCATAAAAAGAATTTACAAAAAATAATAGAAGGTCAATCAAATATAAATATACCAAAACAAAATTTTAAATTAAATACTTTTGAATATTTTGATAAAATATATAATAATAATAATAATTATGTTTTACAATATAATAAAAAATATAAACCATATAATCCGAATGAACAGGAATTTGTTAAAGTTAATTTTAATAAAAAATAAAAATATAAAATAATTATTATTATAAATATTTTATAATATATATTATAATTTAACAAAACATTCTGTAAAAGAATAAGAAAAAAGGAATAGAAAGGAACATACCAAGATGATATCTATAAGACATACATAGATAAACATTATACCATTCTTTTACTTGCTTCATATCTTTTAAGAAATCAACCATATATAAGGGTTTAGGGGCTAACATGTAATAAAAATAATTTGTAGCAAAAGCAATTGCTGTAAACATACAGCAACCAGTCCAAACATAGTTATTCATTTTACTATTTTGTCTTATAATATACATAACAATTAAACCAAGTATTATACCTAATACTAATCCTCTAAACCATATACTCAATCTCATTTCCACTATTTGTTTATAAATATGTAATTGTTCTTTTGATAAAATATTTAAAAAATTATTTTTAACATCTCTACATCCCCACATAGTAAAAATCATACCAAAAAGAAATACAAGAGATATTAAACAATATAAAAAACATTCATAAGTCATGATTATATTAATTAATAATATATTATATTATTAGATTTAATTTCTATAATATCTTATCAATTTTCTATAATACTTTAGCGTTATCTAGTTTTTATGTAAAATATAATTTGTATAATATGTAATCAAATTTCTATAATACGTTAGCGTTATCTAGTTTTTATGTAAAATATAATTTGTATAATATGTAATCAATTTTCTATACAACGTTACCGTCATCTAGTTTTTATGTAAAAATATAATTTCTATAATATGTTATCAAATATCTATAATTCGTTAGCGTTATCTAGTTTTTATGTAAAAATATAATTTCTATAATGTGTAATCAAATTTCTATACAACGTTAGCGTCATCTAGTTTTTATGTAAAAATATAATTTCTATAATATGTAATCAATTTTCTATACAACGTTAGCGTCATCTAGTTTTTATGTAAAAATATAATTTCTATAATATTTTATCAAATTTCTATACAACATTAGCGTTATCTAGTTTTTAGAATACTTATCAAATATAATTTCTATACAACGTTAGCGTCATCTAGTTTTTATGTAAAAAATATAATTTGTATAATATGTAATCAATTTTCTATACAACGTTAGCGTCATCTAGTTTTTTGATTAATAAAAATTGAAAAAAATTAATAAATAAATAAATGTAAAAATTATATTCAATAATGCGTAACTATTACATATATTGTCGTGTTAGTTCGAAGAAACAAGATAACCGTGATAATGGAAATATATCATTGGACATGCAATTAAAGAATTGTTTTGATTATTTGTCAGAACAGGATTTAAATGGAATAACTATAAAAAAAGTTAGTGAAGTATGTAGTGCAAAAGATATAAATAATCAGAAGGGTTTATTAAAATTATTATCAGATATAGAGAATAATGGTATAATTTTAGTAAATTCATTTGATAGATTTTGTAGGAATTATACAGGATTTTTTGATAAAATTTACAAAATTTTAAGAGAAAAAGAATTATCTTTATATTCAGTTGTTCAAATGAAATTAATAAAATTTAAAGATTTGGAAGATATTTCATTTTTACATAATTATTTAGTTTATGCACAGAAAGAGATAGATATATCATCAAAGAGAGTATTAGATAGAATAAATTATATAAGAAAGAGAGGTGGATGGATTGGTATAAGAGCACCATTTGGAAAGAAAAGGATTATTAATTCACAAGGTATTCCGAATCTAGAAATAGATGAATATGAGATGAATATAGTAAGAAGAATAAGAAAGATGGCAGAGATTTTAAATATGACTCCAACACAGATTTACCAGGTTTTGTTAGCAGATAATGTTAAGACAAGAGATGGTAGAAATTTTAGATTGAGTTCAATTATTAGGATAATTAAAAATTTTAATATAAGAATGAAGGATAAATCAAAAAAAAATAATGTAAAATTAATAACAACAAATTTTAATAGACATAATATTAATGATAATCATGATATGGCTTATTATAGAGGAAAATATGGTTCATGGGATGAATCAGATTTGGATGAAGATAAGTTAAAAGAAGAAGAAGCAATATTTGATAAAATATTAGATAAAAAAGTTGAAAATGGTGAAACGCAATATTTGATAAGTTGGCTAGGTTATTCAGAAGAATATAATGAATGGTTAGATGAATCAGATATATATGATAAAGAAGCTATAGCTATATTTGAAGCAACTTATCAACCAAGAGTTGATGAATCTGAAGAAATAGATGATATGGATATTGTTAATAGAAATATCATTCAAAAGAAGACAAAGAAGAAAGTAGTTAGAGTATAAATAGTCTTTTTATCATAATTATAATAAATACAAATAAATCATAATAATTTTTTCACATTAAGTTTATATGTAAAATAATCAAATAAAAATATATTATAAATATTTTTATAAAAAAAATAATTTTTAAAAAATTTTACATATTTATAAAAAAAAAGTATTTAAAAACTATTTACTAATTTATACGCAAATTTTTTATTAATATTAATAAAAAATCATTAAATTTTATATGAGTTTTCCAGATAAAATATTTAAAAAATTTATTTAATTTAAAAATTTACATATTTATAAAAAAAAGTATTTAAAGAAACTTTATTTTTGGGTGAGCACGCTATGCGTTATCTTGGTGAGATAAAGCGAAGCTTTATCAACCAGTTTTATGAAATAAAACTTGGTAAGGCTTTTTTTTAAAAAGCCTGTTTTAACAAAAAGTTTATATATATACGCAATTTTTTTTAATTAATATTAATTAAAAAATTTATTAAATTTATTAAATTTTATAAATGAGTTCTTCAGATAAAATATTTAAAAAAATTTTATTTAATTTATTTAATTTATATATAAATTTTACATATTTATAAAAAAAAAGTATTTAAAGACTATTTACTAATTTATATATATACGCAAATTTTTTTTATTAATATTAATAAAAAAATCATTAAAAATTATATATGAATTCTCCAGATAAAATATTTAAAAATATAAAAATAATATATATTATAACAAAAATGAAATATTATTGTGATGAGAATATATTAGGTATTAGAATATGTTTTAAAGAACCAATAAAAAATTTTAATAATAATAAAATTGATCCAAAATTATTATTATTACGTAATCCATATAAATTAAGTATAATATTTGAATATTGTGATGAAGATTATTTACAACAATTAAAAAATAAAATGAAAGAATATAAAATAAAAGATTTAAGAAAATATGTTTTTTATACATTACATAAATTTTATACTATAGATGATAATTTATGTTTTATGGAATGGAAACGTAATTACAATAATATTCCATTATATAAGTTAAAGAAATTTATATTAAATTGAATATTTATATAAATATTATTATTTATATTTATATATTAAGCTATGAGTAAATTACTTAAATTAATACCTAAAAATACATTATTATATAAATTAAAACCATATTTATATGGTATAAATAGTGAAAAAAATTATTGTAAAAGTTGTTTTTCATATTATAATGTTGAACAAATATCTCTAAAAAATACTGATTTTATTATTTTAACAAAATATTATAATGATAAAACCGATTATCCTATTGATTGGTTTGAATCTAGAATAAAAATTAAAACCAGTTATTTATTAGATAAATGTAAAATATATTCTTATAATAAACCATTTATTTATAATATTGAAGAAAATTTAATTATAAATGATGATAAATATGATAATGATATAGATAAAAGAGAAACTAATTATAAATATAAATTAAACATTGATGAATATTCCACATTACAATATGATTTAACATCTAATAATGTAAAAATAGATTTAGATATTAAAAAATATTATAATAATTTTACTAAAGAATTAATTAATCATATTGATCATGAAATAGGTTCATATCATGAAAATTTAATATTAGAAAAAAAAATACTAAAAATTAAATGAAAATATTTATAAATGCAACAATATATATGTATTTTTATATGATTATCTCATATAAAAATTTTGATTAACTACGATTAATACTGATAATAATTTGGTTAAAATATGTATGCTATTACTTTTACGGTGTTATTTTATAAATATTATTATTTTACTCATTTTTATATAAATATATAAATGATTTATATTTATATATTTTTATCTTTATATATTTTTTTATATTATTTTTATCCTAATGATAATACTACAACTTTAGTTCCTGTATTTACTATTACTTTATTTTTTAATGTTAAATTTAAATCTATTTTAAATATAGGTTGATCTTCTGATATGATTATATCACTTACTAATCCACAAAATTGTGAATCACTCTCTAAAAATGTAGAAATACCTTCACTACTTGTTACTACTGCTGGATTAGAAAGTGATGATTTTTTTACTAATATTGTTAATTTTATATTATTTGATAAGTAATTCGGTGTAGATGCTTGTGTTGCTGTTATTTCTGAAATTCCTGGCTTTTTTATTGTAACTACATTTCCTAATATCGAAATTACATTTATATCTGAACTTGTATATGTAAATAATCCTGGACTATTTGATGTAGGAGCTATTATTTGAAATGATTCTTCTCCTTCTATTTTTTCTAAATTTGTAAAATTTGTTAAAGTTGGTAAAGCCTTATTCACTATGAATGTAGTATTTATTGAATTTGTTAAATAATTAGAACTTTCTGCTTGTGTTGCTGTTATTATTGAATTTCCAGCACCTACTATTGTTACAGTTGATCCTGATATTGTTGCTATTGATGTATTTGAACTTGTATATGTAAATAATCCATAACTATTTGATGTTGGTGGTGTTAAATTAAAATCAGGATCATTGAATACTTTTGTTATATTATTGAAAGCTGTTATATTTGGCATTGCTTTATTTACTGTTAAAGTTGCATTTATACTACCTGATAAATATTCTGATGTTTCAGCTTGAGTCCCTGTAATAGTAGATGTTCCTGCACCTACAATGGTCACTGTTGATCCAGATATCGTTGCAACTAATGTATTTGAACTTGTATATATTATTGTGCTATTACTATCTGATTCTGGAGCTGTTATTTCAAATGGAGATAACCCAAATTCTAAATTAGGAAATGAAAAATTTCTTAAATTTGCTGGTAATTTATCTATAGGTCCATTTATTGTAAATGTTGAACTTAAACTATTACTTCCATAATTTGTGGTTGCTGCTGCTGTTGCTGTTATTGTTACTGTTCCAATATTATTTAATGATAATATATTTCCTGAAACCGATGCTATTGATGTATCTGAACTTGTATATGTAAATGATAATGGTGTTGAGCCTATATTTATATTTGTTATAGGAGTCGGTAAAGTTAAAAATGTTTCACTAAAGTTTGTATTATTTATATTAAAATTTGATAAAGGAATTGGACGTCTTGTAGATATATAATTCTTATTTGCAAAATATGTTCTTAATAACCATAATTGATTACTTGCTGTTAAATCATATTCTTGTGGTAAATTATAAAATGTTATTGTGGATAATGGATTTCCTGATTTATTTTCGAATCCCATTGGTAAATTATCATGACCATTAACAATATCAGGCGTAGGATATGCTGCTCTTTCTATTATTACATTTAATAATTTTGTTGTCCCTCTAAAAGCTCCTGGAAATACGGTAGTTACACTATATGGTATGACAACACTTGTTAATTCACTACAATTTTTAAATGCATCATAGTGAATTATTTCTATTGTATTTGGTAATTCTAAATGACCTGTAATAGTAGTTTTATTTACAAATGCATTTGGGTCTATTCCTGTAACTGTATATGTTACTCCATTTTGGGTTACTGATGGAGGAATTATTAAATTATTAATTACTGTTGTTATCGTATTACCAGTTACACGAACAGTTTGATTACCTGTTTGAACTTCATATGTTAAATTATTTTGAGTGAAACTACTCATATCTTTTTATATAATTATTATAAATAATTTTTTTAATTTTTAATTTATATTTTTATTAAATAATATTTTTTATAATATTAAAATATTAATATTTATTATAAATGTCATCTATTTTACATAACAATAACAAAACTTTATTTGTTAATAACCATATTATAAATCCAGTTGGAACTATTATTTGTTTTGCTGGAACTTCTAGTAATCCTCCTGAGGGATGGTTATATTGTGATGGTAGTGAATTAGTTAAACAAGATTATTCAAATCTTTATTCTGTTATTGGTGATACGTATGGATTACCTTCTAATTCCAGTAAATTTGTATTACCTGATTTAAGACAAAGATTACCACTTGGCAAATCAAATTCAAATAATTTAGGTAATATTGGTGGAAATCAAAGTATTACTTTAGATGTAAATCAATTACCTTCTCATAATCATACTGGAATTACTAGTTCTGATGGATCTCATAATCATATTGGTAATACATCTACTAATGGATCTCATAATCATACTCATAATGCAACTGGTGGTTTAGGAGGAACAGGCTTAGCTTTCTATAATGGATATGATACTACAACTGGTTTAGATACTTCCTTTAATCAAGAAATAAATCTAAAACACACTGCTGCTTTATCTATTAATTCTGCTGGAGATCATAATCATACTTTAAATATTAATAATAATGGTGATCATACTCATACATTTACTACTCATAATACTGGTTCTAACTCATCTATTAATATAATGAATCCATATATTGTTTTAAATTATTTGATTAAATATTAATATGTTTATAAAAAATTGAATAAAATATATGTAATTATTTTTTTTTAATTATTATACAAATATAATAATTATGTGTAATTCAAGAAATATTTACCCATATGACTTTATTACAGATCATGAAAATTATGATGATGAATTATCAGATAACGATAACCATAATAATGTCAATGATTCTGATATAAATGATAGAATTATTTTAGATGATATAAATTGGTATAATAAATCACTTTTAATGTTAGATAATATATTGGATAATAAATTATCTTGCCGTATTATAGTTAATCAATCTGATTTTAATTTTATTCAAGAGTTTAATACTAATATTAAAAATAAAATAGATAACACATACATAATTAATTATTCTAAAAATGATATATTACAAGAATTAAATTTATGTTCTACTAATAATATTACCATTAATATTGTTATATTATTTTTAACTAATAATAATCAATTAAATGATTTTGAATCTATTATATTTTATTTGAAAGATATTGTTAATATTAATCTTGTTTTACTTATTTCTTCTAATTTTGATTTTAATAATCCTAGTTTTAAAAATAATTTATTAAAATTTTTTAACCCTATTTTTATTAGATTTTCTGAAGAATTAGATGATAATTTAGAATTTACATATCGAAATAACAGTCTTAATAATACTGAAAAATGGAACGAAATGTGGAACTTAAGACTTAATCCTATTTTGTCTATTAACCACACTTCTATTGATATTAACTCTTTTTTGAATAAATTAAATAATGAAGGTGATGATATTTTAAGTATTTCACCTAATAATCATATTTTTTTTAATTTTATTCATCACATTTGTAATCTCGGATTAATTGATATTAGAACCATTGAAGAATTTTGGTATATTATTAATTATATACCTAATTTTAATACTATTCCTAATATCAATTTAAATTTACCTACTATTTTTAATATTCTTAAATTTAAATACGATTTAATTCTAAGTTTTATTTCTATTTTATTAGTTTCTCATGAATATATTGATAACTCTAAAGGCTCTATTTCTTATGAAGATTTACTTGATGTCTTAAATGATAATATTCATAATTATCACGGAATTAATAATTATATTATTGAAACTACCTTTGAATTATCTATTCAATCTATTTTTAGATATTTATCTAAATTGAATATTAATGAAATCAAATCTATTCATGAAAAATTAACTTCTAATATTCAAAATTTACATTTTACTTTTTATATCAATAATACATATAACTTTGATTTGTAATTACTATCAAATAATTTATATATTATTATTTTATAACATTTTTATATCATTTATTCATATAAAAATTATATTATTTTATATCTTATCTTTTTATATATTTTTTCGTGTTGCACAAAATGCATATTTATTACTTTTACATCTTTGCAAATCTTTATATTTTTTGTTTAGGAAATAAATTTAATTTAATTTGTATTTGGTTTTTTAAATTTTCATAAAAATTATTTACAATATATTTTGACTCTTTTGTAAATAAATTATCTATTTGTATATATTTCTCTTTATTTTCTATAACATCTTTTATATTCTCTTTTAATTCATTATTATTTTTTATATTTGCCCAACAATAACTATTTTCATTTATAATACCTTTCTCCGGTTTATCTATCCCCCAATATATAGGTATACAACCACCTTCTAATGCTTGAAATATTTTTTCTGTAAAATAACCTTCATATTCTGAATTCTCTGGACATATATTATATGTTGTATATTTTATAAAATCTTTTTTATCTTTATTTAATGGACCAATATTACATGTATTATGTTTAAATCTTCCAGGACATAATATTGGAACATATTTTACTATTTCATCATAAATTAATGAACGTATATTTCCAAATTCATGACTTGCAACCAATGATGCATTTAATTTTTTATCTTCAATATTTATATTTTTATTATATTCATCTTGTATATATTTTAATATATTATTTTCATCTGTATAATTATAAAAAGGATAATATAATAACCATAAAGGAAATCTAAAAATTTTATTATTTACATCATCATTTTTAAATCCTACTATTATATCAAATGTATTTTTTAATAATTTAATATTATTAAATCCTTGAAATCTATCTAAATTTTCTCCATAAAAAAATATTTTACATTTAGCATTTATATATTTTATTATATTAATATCACCAAAACAAGATGTAATTAATATATCCGGATTTTCATTATAATTAACTATTTTTGTTTCTATTTCAAAATTATGTTTAACAAATTCTGATAACCAAAAATCTTGAATATCATTTTGATGCTGACTCCAAAAATTAACATATGCTATTCTAATCATTATATATATATTTCTTTATTTATTTGATAATATTTTATATTAAAATATAATTATTAATTTTATTTTTTTTATAAAAAATAATAAAAAATGTAAAAATTTTATAAAAAATAGAATCTAAATAATTTTTTATTTTTCATTTTTTATTTTTTTATCTTTTATTTTATGTTTTTTTATAGTATTGCTTTGCTTAACTTTATTTTTTATTTGTAATTATTAATATTTTTTAATAGATATATTCATATAAAAAAAATAATAAATATTTGACTTTTTTTATTAAAATAGTAAAAAAATCGTAAAAATTTAATAAAATTTCATAAAAAATGTGATTTTTTGAAAAAGTTCAGATCTTTTTGGTTTTAGTTTTTTACTAAATTTTATTTTTTTCATTAATAAAATGAGTTAAAATAATTTTAAAAAATAATTTTACTTTTTTTTAAAAAAAGTTCAGATCTTTTTTTTTTACCATTTTTTTACAAAATATTTTATATGAATTATTCACTTAAAAAAATTCAAAAATAAAAAGTAAAAAACAAAAAAGATCTGAAAAATCCTAAAATTTCAGATCTTTTTTCAAATTTTTATTACATTCAAAAAAAATTTATAAAAAAAAAAATAGATTCAAAAAAAAATTTTATTTTTCATTTTTGAAAAAAAGTTTTTAAATTTTTTAATTTTTTTATATTTTTATGTATTTTTATAAATTTTTTTAACTGATAAAATAAAATTTTTTTTTTAATTATTTTTAATAGATATATTCATATAAAAAATATTATATTTTTTATATTAAAAAACGTAAAAAAAGTAAAAAAATAAAAAAAAAATGTAAAAATTTCATAAAAAATGCGATTTTTTAAAAAAGTTCAGATCTTTTTGGTTTTTATTTTTGAATAAATA
>Ga0194123_10003252_pt1 | contig 19784 bp, 19 predicted proteins | sample TA2MahsurfametaG_5_FD_155479 | JGI IMG/M metagenome (GOLD analysis project Ga0194123, IMG submission 155479) | Freshwater microbial communities from Lake Tanganyika, Tanzania - TA2015023 Mahale A surface | ecosystem: Environmental > Aquatic > Freshwater > Lake | place: Tanzania: Lake Tanganyika... | reverse complement strand
GCTCCAATCATGTGATTAGATAAAATTCGAATGTTAAATAATTTAATAAAAAAAAAAAGAATTGCTGAAAAAAGAGGCATGGTACAATTAAAAAAAAATTTTTTAACAGACATAACAAATATAATTTAACATAGGATAGTTTTATTATGATAATAATTTAGAATGAAAGCAAATATAAAAAAAAAAATTTTAGTTATTGGGGCCAATAGTTTTATTGGCAATCATTATTTAAGGAATTCTATATTTACAACTTATGGAACGGCTAGACGTGGAAATAACAAATTAATTAAATTTAATATGTTTCAAGACTCAATAGTAAGTATAATTAATAAAGTAATGCCTAATTACGCTTTAATATGTATCAAAAAAAATTTACATAATAATACAAAAAAATTTTTTTTTAAATTTAAATGCTTACTGAAAGAATTAAACAATAATAAAATTTTCCCTATTTTTTTATCCACCGACTATGTTTACGATTATAAAATTAAAAAATTTTCATATAAAGAAACGGATCTAAGAAAATCAAAAAATAATTATGCAAATGAAAAAATTCGCATTGAAAATTATATATTAAAATATTTTGATAAATTTTTAATTCTAAGAATAGGAAAAGTAATTGATTTTAATGTTAACTATAAATCGTTAATTGGAGAATGGAAGAAAAAAATAAATAAAAAAAAAAAGATAAAAATTGCCTTCGACCAAATTATTAATCCGATTTGGATTAATGACTTAACTTTAGTAATAGATTATCTTATAAAAAAAAATATAAAGGGAATTTTTAATGTGTCAAACGGAGAAACGATAACACGTTTTCAGATTTTTAGTAGTTTTTTAAAAAAACAAAAAAAGATTATTAACTATAAAATAAGCACAATTGCAAAAATCTCAAAAGATAAGAATAAACCTCTTGATCTACGTCTTAATAATAATAAAATTAATAATACTATTAATTTTAAATTAAAAAAAATTAACGATATCTTAATTTAATAGATATTTTTATTGTTAAACTAAATGAATTCTCTCCAGAAAATAATTTTTAAATTAAAAAAAATAAATAAAAAAGTTGGAATTGTTCATGGTGTATTTGACATTTTGCATGTTGGTCATCTTTTACATTTTCAAGAAGCTAAAAAAAAGTGTGATTTTTTAATTGCTTCAGTTACATCTGATAAATTTGTTAATAAAGGAATTAATAGACCGGCATTCAACTTAAATGAAAGAATAAAATTACTAAAAAGCATTAAAGAAATTGACGCAACCGTAAAAAGTAATTATTTAACAGCGGTTAACAACATAAAAAAATACAAACCACATTATTATTTTAAAGGTAAAGACTACAAGCCTAATAATAAAATAATAAATAATATTAGTGAAGAAATTAAAGCGATAAATAGCATAGGTGGTCATTTAATATTAACAACCTCTAAACTAAAGTCTTCTAGCAAATTATTAAATCATAATTTTAATTTCATAAACAAAGAAGTTAATATTTTTTTAAAAAAAATAAATAAACAGCAACTAATTAGAAAAATAAATAATTTTTTATTTATTAAAAATGATAAGAAAATTCTAATAATTGGTGAGCCAATACTAGATACTTATGTAGAAGTAGGAATAAACGGAAAATCACAAAAAAGTAACGTTATTAGCACATCTTATGAAAATAAAAAAACTTATGGAGGTGGAATAATATTAGCTGCAAATTATCTTTGTGATTTTTCCAATAATATAAATATTTTAATCAGTGGTCATTCAAAAAAAATCAAAAGTTACTTAAATAATAGAATTAAAATAATACAAGCCTCAAAAACTAAAATGAAATTAATAAACAAATCGAGGTTTATAGATACGTATACTAAAAATAAACTTTTTCAAATAAATGATAATGATAAATTTTTTTTAGAAAATACAAATAACATAAAAATCATTGATAAATTAAATGAAATAAAAAAAAATTATGATAGAATTGTTATTTTTGATTATGGGCATGATTTATTTAATAAAAAAATTGTAAAATTAATCAATAAATTTAAAAATAAATTTTCAATAAATTGTCAAACAAATTCATCTAATTATGGCTTTAATTTAGCATCTAAATATAATAACGGAGAAATAATCTGCATAGATGAAATTGAATTTAGACTAAGTGTTAATGATAAAAATACAAATATTCATTTATTAATAAAAAATAACATAAGAAAATTTAACAACTTTAAAACTACCATTATCACTTTAGGGGCAAATGGTTGCTATGGATATAGCAATAAACAATTAATATTTGTCCCTACAATAATAAAGAATACCTCGGACACTACAGGATGTGGTGATATTTTTTTTTCGACATTCAATTTTTTTTCTTTATCAGAAGTATTCTCATTAAAAGAAAAATTATTTATATCACATATTGCTGCAGGGCTTCATGCTTCAAGAAAAGAAAATTCTTATCTGGTTGATAAAAAAAACTTATTCAATAATTTAATATCCTTTCTTAAATAATTATTATTAATCTAAAATTTAATAAAAAAATATTATAGATAAATTCATTGTTTAATTAATTTATTCATCGATAAATATTTTAACTTTGCAATTTTTAAATCGGATATTTCGTTAATATCTTGTGATCTAGAGTTGGGCAAAATAATTACCTTATTTTTATAATATAATTTTTTTTTTTTAAGAAAAGATTTTACATTGAATAAATAAAAAGTTCCAGAATCGTGGTAAAATTTATCTAATTTTTGAGAATTCTTATTAATTAATTTTTTAAACAAAGGTTTTGCATAATTACCCTTAACGATTTTTAATGCTTGGTGTATTGGAAAATCAAATTTTGATACTGGAAAAACTGAGTTTATTTTAAATGATTTAATAATTTTATATGCGTTAATTAAATCTTCATTATTAATTAATGGCGCAGTAGCATACATACAACAACCGTAAGATAAATTTTTGTATATCTTAATCAGCGATTTAAAATGAAATAAAATTATCTGATCGGTTGTTGCTTTGTCACCACATAAATACTTAGGTCTTTTCAGTATATCAATTTCAAGTTTTCTACAAATATTTGCCGTTTTAATGCAGTCTGTAGAAACAAAAATTTTATCAAAAAGATTACTTTCTTTTAAATTTTTAATTGAGTAATAAATTATTGGTTTACCAAAAAAGTTTATAATATTTTTTTTAGGAATTCTTTTGCTTCCACTCCTTGCTGGTATAATTGCTATATTCATCTTTGAAAAAATTTTTTTCGATTTTACAATCAATTGAATAAGATAATTATCTTTCAGAAATAATGTAGGTTGAGCTCTGAATCTTAAATAGGTGTCATATATAATATCTCCAATTTTTAAACCTTTTATAGTGTAATCTAGGAGTTTATTTTTTTTTATATAATTATTGTAAGCGCTTATTTCGCTTTTCTTCAATATAATTAAATTATCATTAAGTTTTTCAAAAAATATTATACCTATAGATCTATAAAGTTTCCTCCACTTATAAAAAAGAATAAAATCGTATACCTGATTATAAACTTGATTTAAAAATTCTAATAAAATATTTCTCTTTCTTATAGTTCTTAAGGGATATGGCCACAAACCTACAAAAGTGTAATCAGAAAATTTTTTATCGTATATAATAGTTTTGTAGTAGGTTAAATAATAATAATCAGTAACCATTTGTATTAATACGCACTTTTTTTTATAATTTTAATTATCACACCTGAAATGAAATTTTATAAAATTTTTTTCATTACTATCCAGTTTGATATTACGACTAATTAATTTAATATGTCTTATAATATCCTTAAAAAATCTCATAAAAATATTTTTATTTATTTAATTCTAAAAAAATTTTTGCATTTATAAAAGAAAATACAAATTTGCTATAGTGATTTAAATTTATATCCTTATTGAAAATTTCTTTTATTTTTTGATAATTAAAAATTTTATAAATTTCACTGTCGCTGTCCAAAACTTCATCCAAAAATACTTTATCTGAAAAATCGAAGATTGATGAAATTGATGAATTAAAGCCTTTTTTAGATCTATCATTTCGTACATCCTTGACTAAATAATTTTTTACAGATTCTCTTAGTAAAAATTTAGCATAACCATTTTGAATTAATTTTTCTGTTGGTATTGAATATATAAAATTGAATAAATTAGAATCTAAATAAGGACTTCTGTTCTCTATGGAATAATACATAGAATTAGTATCATCTTCAGACAAAGATACGGGTGTTGTCTCATAAAAAAGCTCGTTAAAAGAACGATTTTTAAACAATGTATTATTGAATTTTTTTTCTTCAAAACTAAAATCATATTTCTCCTTCTCTCTGATTAGGCCTGAAAATTCTAATGAGTTATCAAAAATATGTTTTCTAAAATTTTTATTATTTATAAATAAATTATGTTTTTTAAGATCTTTATTTCTTATTAACGGGTTTACGAATTTTTCAAAATTCGATTTATATAATTCAATTTTTTTATTATTTCTATTGTCATATAAATATTGTAGATGGTGATCGTAATAACCGCTATAAATTTCATCAGCAGCTGTTCCAGAAAATGATACTCTGCAACTACTTTTTGAAATGCTTTCAGTTAAAAAAGAATGTAAAAACCAAGTAATAGTAGGTATTGGACCACTTTTGTAAAGTATTAAATCCTTAATTCTTTTTAAATTATTAGAATTACTTCTAATATCTTCTATGTTTATTTCAGTATGATTACTTGAAACATCTTTTACAACTTTATCAATATTTGTTTTTTCGCTGTATCTTATATCTTTATTGTCTATAATTGAAAAAGTATTTAAATTAACATTAAATTTTTTAGCCGCAATAGAAACTAATGACCCAGAATCGACTCCGCCACTCAAACAAAAGGCCAACGGAACGTCCGACCTTAATCTAATTTTTATACTATTAAATAGCAAATCTCTTGCTTCTTCAATTAATTCATCATCCCGTTTTATAAGTTTTTCTTTTTTATCAACATTCCAGTATTTTTTGATTTTAAATTCAAGATCTTTATTTATCTCAACGTAGCTAGATTGAGGGAGTTGAAAAATTTTTTTATAAAAAGTCTCGGCTGAATTTTTATACAATGATCTATAACCGCATACAACACCTCTTATTAATCTTGATTTATTTAAATCAAAATTTATTTCGCTTAAGGATCGTATAACTCTAATATCTGATGAAAAATATATGCCATCATTTTGTATAGAATAAAATAAAGGTTTTTCACCAAATCTATCTCTAGATAAAATTATTTTATTTTGTTTTTTATCAAATATCGCAAATGACCACATTCCTTCTAGTTTTTTTAGAAAATTAATGCCGTAAACAATATAACTTTTTAAAAGAACTTCCGTGTCAGAACTTGTGCGGAATTTAATACCTTTTAAAATTAGGTTTTTTTTTATTTCTAAGTAATTATAAATCTCTCCATTAAAAATGATTGAATAATTATCATCTTCAAACGGCTGATTTGATCGTGGATCAAGATCTATAATTCCTAACCTAGTATGCAAAAACAGTATATGTTTAAAATTTGATGAATTAAAAGTGTATTTTTTTACATCTTTAAAATCGGGACCTCTATTTTTTAATAAATCTAAGGATTTATTAATTAACAAATCATTAATTTTCTTTAATCCAATGTAACCTCCAATACCACACATAAATTTTTTATATTTAAATCTGAACTCTTTTTAGATTAAAAAGATCACTTTTAAAATGATTAATTCCAGGTATTGCGGAAGGTGACAATTTTATACCTTTAGATTTTAATTTAGAAATAAGTATCTGATTGTAGTCTTTTTTTTGACCTTCTGGATATGAATAATGTTGAATAGTAAAATTTAATTTTTCTTCAAATAATCTAAAGCTTTGATTTAACTGAAAATCTAATTTTACATTATCTAGCGATCCTAAGCTCAAATGGTTATGACTATGACCACCAATTGTGAAAAGAGAACTTTCATGAAGAGACTTAACTTGCTTCCAATTGATTTTTTTATCAATACATGTGTCTAATTTCGACACTTTTTTCATTTTACAGTCATCAAAAAAACTCTCTACAAAATTATCAATATTAAATTTTAGGTTGTTTTTCACAAAAAATCTTATTTGTTTTAACAAATTTATTTTACTACTGACTGTAGCAAACATAACTTTCTTTTTTAACCACGGAATATAGACCGTTCCTCTTTTTTTAACTTCTAAACAATATTCTAATTTATCTATCCAGCTCATTGTATTATTATCAACAAAATCTGTTAAAAAATAAAAAGTAGTGGGTAAATTCAAGTCATTCAATATAGGGGCAGCTATTGAATAATTATTTTCAAAACCATCATCAAAAGTTATTGCATAGGTATTTTTTGGTAAAGAAATTTTATATTTAATACAGTTATAAATTTCATCTAAACTTAAAACATTTCCATTTTTTTTTAATATCTTTAGTATTTTACAAAAATCTTTTTGAAGCAAATGTTTGTTATTATAATTACGAATTCTAAATAAATCTTTTTTAATAACTCCATGAAACAAAAATATTACAAAATTATTTTTTTTTAGATTTAGAAACTTTAAAAAATTATTTTCCATATTTTTTATTTATATAAGAATTAAAATTTTCTACACAAATACTCTTTAATACAGATGGCATTGCCGAATAGTATCTTCCTTTTCTGATATTTTGGGGATGAGACCTAAATTTTTTCGAAAATAAAAATTTATTAATAATTTTTCTTGATAATAAAAGACAAGTTTCAGAGGATAGTATTCTCAAATTATATATACTAGCATTTTTTTTTAAAATTATTTTTTTTTTATAAATGATATCGCCGGCATCTAATTTTTTGTTAACTTTATGTAATGTTATGTAAAAATTTTTAAAGTCCTTATGGTAAATAGCCCACAAAAAACTATCTAGACCTCGATAACTTTCAGGATTGGCCGCATGTAAATTGAATATTTTTTTTTTAAAATTTTTTAAAAAACCACTTCTGATTTTTCCAACGCCATAGGCAATGATTATTTTAGGGTTAATTTTTTTTACTAAATTTATGCAAGATTGAGAATTTATATCATTGACTTCTTTTTTTTTAAAAGATGAATATTAAATTTTATTTTTTTTTAGTATTAAATTTTCACACTTATCTCTAATATCATCTAAGTTGTGATGAGTTTTAAAAGCAAATTTAATTTTTTTTTTTTCAAAAATTGAGAATATATCTAATTTTTTGTTTAATGAGAGTTTGTGTAGATAATTAAGGTGATGTCCTGTTCGGGTAGTTAAGATCAAAACTTTCATTTTTTTAAGTTAGTCAAAAAAATAGGTCTATTAATATTAATATTTTTCTTAATTTTTTTTCCAACAACTCTTTTTATATCTGACGGTCCTAGGGATACAAATGGTCGAAGAATTCTTATATCCTCAGAAATTAATATACTATTTCTAGTTAAAATTTTAGATGAGTAAAGAGACCTTCTCATTGAGGAAATATTTTTTTTTTCATCTGCTTGTAAAGTTTTACCCTCTATGCCCATCATACTTTCAATTGATCTAATTGATTTTACTAAAGATTTCATATCATTAGGATTTAGCGAAAGTTGATGATCCCTAAAATTTGAATAATGATTATTAAGTGTAAAATGTTTTTCAATTATTTTGGCACCAATAACAGAGGCTGCAATTGATGCTTGGGAACCCTGAGTATGATCTGAATAACCGATTGTTAAGGGTAATTTTTTTTTTAAAAAACTTATAGACAGTAAATTTGCATCTTTTTCTTTGACTGGGTAGGAGCTTACACAATATAAAAAGGCAATTTTTTTAGTATCAAATCTAATTTTTTTTATCAATTTATACAAATTGATTATTTCTTTATAATCTAGCAAGCCTGTTGATATAATAGTATTTTTTTTAAAATTTAAGACTTTTTTAATAAGTTGATAATAATTGTTATCACCAGAAGAAATCTTAAAACAATCAACAATTTTATTTAAAAAAACTGCACTATTTATATCAAGGGGGGTTGATATAAATTTTAAATTAAATTTTTTAGCTAACAATGAAAGTTTATAGAAATTTTCTTTTGTTAATTCGAATTTTTTAAGCCTCTTAAATCTTTTGGAATCTATTTGACTTACATAATTATCTGTTTCATAAGTTTGAAATTTAACTGCGTCAACTCCTGCGTTTTTTGCTTCTCTAATTAGCTTACATGCGGTGTCGAAAGAACCTTCATGGTTATTTCCTATTTCTGCAATTATGAATGTTTTTTTTAATTTTTTAAAATTTATCAATTTACTATCCTAAAGATTTAATTAAATTTTAAATAGCTTTTCAATTTTTAATAAATTTTTTTTTGAAAATTGAAAAATTACCTTCATCTTTTCTTGTTCTAGATATCTTTTAAATTGCTTACTTTTATTCATATACTTAGCGAGCAAATAAAATCTACCAGACATTAAGTTTTTCACCAAATATAAAGTAAAATTATTTAATTTTACTCTTTGGCTGATTGATTGACTGACATAAAATCCCCAATTTTTCTTTGTAAAATCATAATTATCCTTTTTAAAAAAATTAAAAGAAATCATCTCGTCATTGGATAAATAAATTTTTCCAAAGTCTTTAATTAATAAATTATTTTTTCCTACGTAAAATTTTCTAGGTATTTTTAATAAATTAAGTTTCATGATTTCATAATAGTGTTAATTTGACATTTCCCAATCATAATTTTCAATAATAAAATTTTTAATTTTCCATATTTTGTTTTTACCATCATAAAACCAAATTTTTTTATTTCTAAATTTTCTAATTATTTTAAAAAAAGTTCGCAAACTAATTCCTGTTGTGAGGCAAAATTTTTTAATGTCTGACATGGGTAAGGAGTTTATATTTTTTTTTATTACTTTAATCGCATTTTGTCTTGAAATTCTTCCTGATCTAATTTCAATTGATAAATTATCAAAATCTCTGGTAAACCCAAATTTATACCATTTAATCCAATGATGAATTGAAATAAAATCATCATCTATATCGGCGAAATTATAAGTTCCGACTTTTGGTTTGACATCTTCATTAAATCCTATTTTTTTAGAAAAATAAAATGTTTGTTTTGGATCCCATTTGAAAAAAGAGCCTAAAAAAACCTCTTTTGGATTAGAGTTTTTGTATTTTGGGAATAAAGATAATAATTCTTTTTTTGACACATTGTTAGTCGCAAAGTCATTAATTTTTGCATTTTGAGTTACGGAATATTTTTTTCTCCACAGATTATTTAAATTAAAAATATCAAGCTTGCCTGAACCGTACTCTTGGTCTGAGTTCTCGCCCCAAAGAATAAGTGGTATATCTAATTTCGATGATAAATATCTTGATATATTATGTATAGCAATGTGCATTGGTATTGCAGTAGATCCAAATTTTTTTAGAGATATTAACATTAATTTTTTCTCTAATTGAGGATTGATTGTCCAATCAACATGATCAACACCCAAACTAATAAGATTTTTTAGATTTTTCTCCCCTATCGAAGTTCTCGCAATAGGCTTCCAGGTAAATGCGAGACACCTCAATCCATATTTTAGAGCCATCGAAGTTTGCCATGTGCTATCTTTGCCGCCAGAAACCGGGATTAAACAATCGTAATTTTTATTTTTTTTTTTAATTTTTTTTACTAATAATTCAAATAAGTTTGCTCTACTTTTCCAATTAATTTTTTTACGCTTTTCATAATTTACGCATGGATAACAAATACCTTCTTTGTTTAAAAAAAGATTTGGTTTTGAGTTAGGCAATATACACTTTTTACACCATACTAAAGTCATAGTTTATTTAAATAGTTATTTTTTTATAAAAAAATTTATTGTATATTGTTAACATTGTACCTGATTAAGGTCTAAATATATTTGAAAAATTTTAAAGTCTAATACAATTTTTTTTGTTAAGATCCTTCTTTATTGTAGATCAATATGATAGTTGTAGACTTAATTAAAATTAAATAAAAAAATGGAAAATTATTTACAAAAAAACTCTGAATATTATCAAAAAGGATATGATGCTGAAAATGTTGAAAGCTATGTATTTCGTTTTTATGGAAGAATTCTCAAGCATGATTTTAAAATGGATGGGACCAATAATGAAAAAATTTTAGATTTTGGATGTGGAGGAGGATCTGCTTTAAAATTTTTAAATCGAAAGGTTTTAAAGTTTATGGGGTAGATATTAGCGTCAAAGATATAAACCAAGCTAAATCAATAATGCCAGATATAAAAGAAAACTTTTTAATAATAGAACCAAAGCCAAAAAAAGAGGATTTTTTTTTTAATGGTGGTTTTGATTTTATAATTTCAATTCAAACTTTATACTTTTTAAGTGATACTGATATGCAAATAAGATTAAAAACTTTATATAATATGATGAAGCCAGGAGCGTATATTTACGCATCAATGATGGGGACTAAAAGTTATTTTTATGAGCATTCTAAAATAACTAGTGATGGACTGTATGAAGTAAATTTTTCTAACGATAGAATTCAATATAAGAATTTTTATATCAATTTTACAAAAAATAAAGAAGAATTAGAAAAAAAGTTTTCTATGTTTAAAAAAATTTATATTGGTCACTACGATCGAGACTATAGAAATGAAGGCAGTGAATTTCATTATACATTCGTTGGGCAAAAAATTTGAGCAATTTAATTTTAGGCATCAACTCCACTGGTTTTAATACTGCATCATGCCTAATCAAAAATGGAAAATTAATTAGCGCAGTAGAAGAAGAACGAATTATTCGTGAAAAAAGAACTCGTAAATTTCCCATAGAAAGTATAAAATATAACCTTTTAAAAGCTGGCGTATCTTTCGATCAGTTAAATACAATTGCAATTAGTTGGAATCCAGCAATTAATTTGGAAGCACATAATTTAGCTCAATCTGAAAGATCACGTTTTCTAGGTGAAATATTTTATAGCGTACCAAGCCATTTACTAAAATTAAGCAAAAACAAAGTTGGTGATATTTCTGAACAACAAATAGAACTATCAAATAAATCAAAAATTAAAATTATATATATTAAACACCACTTTTGTCATGCAGCTAACTACTTTCTTTCTCCTTTTGATGAAGCCGCAATAATGACCGTCGATGCTTTTGGAGAAACTAACTCTACAACTTTTTCAATAGGTAAAAAGAATAAAATAAAAAATATTTGGCATCAAGACTTTCCTCATAGTCTCGGAGGATTTTACTCAACATTTACAGAATTTTTAGGATTTAAGCCACAAAATGATGAATGGAAACTTATGGGTGCAAGCTCATATGGAGATCCAAAAAGATATTTGGGAAAAATTCGCCAATTGGTAAATTTAAACAACAATGGATTTGAACTAGATTTAACTTATTTTAACTTTTACCAATTTCATCGACCGAATAGATTTACAACAAAATTATCTAAACTCTTAGGTATAAACCCAAATATATCCGGCGTACCTTTAAAGAATTGTTATTTTGATCTTGCTGCGAGTGCGCAAGTTGTTTTTGAAGATATTTATATTCATTTATTAAAACTTTTGAAAAAAAAAACAAATTTAGATAAAGTTGTAATTTCAGGCGGAAGTGCCTTGAATTGTGTCGCTAATGGTAAAATTTTAAACACTACGGGATTTAAAAAAATTTTTGTACCACCATTTCCTGATGATAGTGGCTGCTCAATAGGGGCGGCTTTTTATGTTCATAATCAACTAATGAATAAGAAGAAAAAATTTTATTTAAGAACAAATTATTTGGGACCTTCTTATTCAGACTTAGAAATTGAGAGAATATTAATCAATTATAAAATAAATTATAAAAAATCTAAAAATATTACTAAAGAAGTTGCTAATTTAATTAGTGAAGGAAAAATTATAGGATGGTTCCAGGGCGGTATAGAATTTGGGGATCGTGCTTTAGGTAATAGAAGTATATTGGCCGATCCACGTGATTCGACAATGAAAGATAAGGTTAACAAAACTGTAAAATATAGGGAAGAATTTAGACCGTTTGCTCCTGCGATATTAGCTGAGCAAGTAAACAAATATTTTGAAAAAGCTGACTATACACCTTTTATGGAGAAAACTTATATTATTAAAAAAAATCAAAGAAAAAAAATACCAGCTGTTGTTCATGTAGATGGCTCTGGAAGACTTCAAACTGTATCTAAAGATATTAATCCGATTTTTTATAAATTAATTTCGGAATTTGAAAAAATATCAAAAATTCCAATAATATTAAATACTAGTTTCAATTTAAAGGGAGAGCCAATTGTTTGTTCCCCCGTAGACGCTATTAGAACTTTTTTTTCGTCTGGTTTAGATTATTTAACTTTAGGATCGTTTTTAATAAAAAAAAATGAGCGTTAAAAAAAGTTATTACATAATCAAGATTATTTTTTATTAATAAATAAAAAATTTTTATAAATGCGATATAATAAAATTTGTATATGTGGTAAAAAAAAATTATATAAAATATATAATTTTTACGCAAAACCAGCAACAGAAACGGAATTTAATTTTACAAAAAATAAAAAATATTTTCGACAACTATTTAAATGTAAATTCTACAAACATGTAATTTCTATTCACAAAATGTCTGACAATAAATTATATCATGGTGACTATAGCTCCTCGAATTATCAAGATAAAATATTACAGACATTTTTAAAAATTAATGCATTACCATCTCATAAATCTGATAATTATTGGAGAGTAAAAAATATAGAAAAATTTTCAAAATATTGGTTTAAAAATTTATTCTTAACTCACAATCAAAAACCAAAAATTCTTGATGTTGGCTCAGGTCTTTGTGTTTTCTTGAGCAGGATCAAAAAAACATTAAATTGGAACTGCGTAGGTTTAGAAATAGATAAATCACTTAGCAAACACGCCAAATCAATAGTTGGTATTAAAATTTTAAATACTGATTTTTTAAAAATGCCATGTAAAAAAAAATTCGATATAATTACATTTAACAAAGTTATTGAGCATACAAAAAATCCTATTGCGTTTATTAAATGTTCCAAAAAACATCTAAAAAAAGGAGGGTTTGTTTATATAGAAGTTCCTGATGCTGAGAGTGCAGCTAGAGACAAATGTGGTTATGAAAGAGAAGAGTTTACGATTGACCACCCACATGTATTTAGCTCTGCTTCATTATCTGTTGCCGTAACAAAATCAAATATGAAACTAATTTCCTTAAAACGTATTATCGAACCAAGCGGTAAATATACCTTAAGAGCATTTGCTACTATAAAATAATTATTAAAATGCAGTAGTCGTAAAATTATTTAATTCTTAAAATTTTCACTATAAAATTTTATGTACCATTCTATATATTTTCTATAAGCTTTTTCTAGTTTCCATTGTGGCTTTAAATTTAATAATGACTTTGCTTTATTCATGGAAAGAGTTCCTCTGTAAGGCATAAGATTATCACGATCAACTTTTTTTACTTTTATTTTAGGAAAAGACTCTTTTAAAACATCAATCATTTCATTAATCTCTCTTCCCTCTCCATAAGTTAAATTAAATATTTGATTAATTGAGTTCTTGTTATTAATTATATTTAAAATCCCATCAGTTAAATCCTCTATATATGTAAAATCTAATTTTTCTTTTCCATCACCATTAATGGTTAGCTCTTTTCCAAACAATGCATTTTCAATAAAAATTTGTCCTACCCTTCTACTAATGCACCGCTCACCATACAAGGCTGAGGGTCTTAAAATCGTGTAAGGTAAATTAAATACTTGATTATAAGCGATAATAATCTTTTCAGCGGCATACTTCAGAGCTCCATATATTCCGATTGGTTCACACGCACTTTCTTCATTGACTTCTGGTGTTTTAAAATTTCCATACACCATACTGGAAGACAAAAAGATAAAATGTTTAACATTATCCCTTGATACATCTAAGGCATTTTCAAGCGTTCTAAGACTATGATCAAATGTATTGTAAGGATTTTTATTAGACCGCGCAGAATGAGATACTGCGGCTAAATGAATTATGACCTCTGGTTTTATTTTTGAGATAACATGAGATAATGAATGATAATTTCTTGCATCCTGAACATATAAGGGTATTTTTTTTTCACTTAATAAATTTAGCCTACTGTCTATGATTTTTCTTAAAAGCAATGGATAAGGCAAATAGTCAAAATTTCCAATTACAGAAGTTAAGTTGTTAACCTCTAATCCATCAATAATACTAACATCAAAATTATTTTCTTTTAGTTTTATAGCTAAATTATGACCAATAAAACCTGCTCCACCAATAATAGTGATTTTTTTATTCATGCTTAATACTCTTAATCACATTAATAATATTTTTAGCAACAAATGTCATATGTTTTTGATTTAAATGCGGTCCCACAGGAAAACAAATGCTTGTATCACTAAACATCTCAGCATTTTTAAATCTTTTTTTATTATAACCATATTTATCTTTATAATATTTCATTCTAGGTACAGGCTGAGGATAATATATACTTGTGCCAATTCCTAAATTATTTAGTTTTTTTACTATCAGCATTCTAAATTTAAAAATTTTTTTATCTAATAAAATAGCCAAACAATAATAAGAATTTTTTAATAATTTTTTACTAGAATCTATTACACGAACATTTTTTAAGTTTTTCAATAAAAAACTTAATCGATCAAAATTTTGCTTTCTTTTTTTTAAAAAAGATGGAACTTTTTTAACTTGTTCAATACCTATTGCTGCATTTAACTCACTCATTCGATAATTAAATCCTAATGTTACACAATCATAAGATCCTGGTATTTTTCTTTCACTAAAAGTTTTGTTAACTCCGAATGCTTTTTTTAGTCTAAGTTGTTTTATTAAATTTTTATTTTTAGATATAATTATTCCACCTTCTGCAGTTGTCATGTGCTTTACAGGGTAAAAAGAAAAGACGCCAACATCCCCGAACAATCCTACGTGTTTATTGTTAATTAAAGAACCAAGAGCTAACGCGCAATCTTCAATTACTAATAAATTATATTTTTTTGCAATTTTATTAATTTTATTCATGTCAACTGGAATTCCTAAATAATGGACAACAGCTATTGCTTTAGTTTTTTTGGAGATAGATTTTTCAATTTTATCAATATCAATATTTCCATTTTCAAAGTTAGAGTCTACAAAAACAGCCTTTGCACCAGTTAGTTCCACGGCGTGAGCTGTAGCTACATGAGTTTGGGCAGGAACTATAACCTCATCCCCAACTCCAATACCTAATGTAAAATAAACTAAATGCATTCCAGCAGTACAAGATGAAACGCTCACACAAAATGGCGATTTTGTAAATTTAGAAAAAATATTTTCAAACTCTACTGCTTTTGGCCCGTGTACCAGAATATTTCCTGACAAAACTCTCTGCACAGCTTTCTTTTCAGCTATTCCAATCAAAGGTTTTCCAAAAGGTATTTTCATTATTTTGAATAATTAATATACTTAACTTTTTCCCACTTTTTCGTCTTAAGAGATTTTTCTATAGCAAAACAAACGGACATTAAATTAATTATTTCATTTTCATGGACTATTTTAAGATCTTTTTGATAATAAACGCTATCAATAAATGAGTTTAAAATTTCAGATTTCTGTTTATTGGAAAACTTAGTTTTTTTGTTTTTAAGATTTAAATCATCTCTAGATTTATAAAATTTAATTTCTTTATTATTATATAAAAAGGTAGATTTAGTACCATAAATACTCAAAATATGATGATGCGGAGTTACAGACGCAAAATTTGAAGTTACTTTGCCTATCATGCCATCTTCAAACTTTAATAAAGTAGAAACTAAATCATAATTTTTAAACTTAGTATTCTTTGTTGATATTTTATTTCCTTCAGCAATTACAGATCGTACTTTTTTATTAGACAACCAGATAATTAAATCTATGAGGTGTATAGCACCTCCCAATACCACAGAGTAAAAAGGAATTTTTCCTCGCCAACCATATAAAATTTTATTGATTCTTCCATAATTGTAATCTCCTTCGCAATAATAAATGTCACCTGTAATTTTTTTTTTAATCTTTTTTTTTAAATCGATAAATGAAGGATTATTTCTAAGAACAAGATTAGAAGAAAAAGCTATTTCTTTATTTTTTTTAAGACTTAAGCAGATTTTTTTTAGTTCATTAATATTAAGGCAAAAAGGTTTTTCAACAAAAAAATGTTTTTTATATTTTATAGCTTGTAAAATATGTTTTGCATGAAAATTATCATATGAGGCTATAGAAACTACATCTATATTCGGATCTTTAAAAATATCATCAGATTTATTAGTGAAGTTGCAATTTTTAAATATTTTTTTATATAAATTTATTTTTTTGTTATCAAAATCACACAAGTTAACTAGATTTACTTTTTTATTTGAATATAAAATCTGAGCATGCTTTGCTCCAACTCCAAGGCCGATCACACCAACATTTAACTTATTTTTCATCAAATAATTTTTTATAAATTAATAAAGTATTACTCAAGCTGATGTTTTTATTTTTACAAAATTTTATAATATTTTTTACTCGTACAAAGTCACTTAAATTATCTATACTAAGATTCATACTACTATAGTTTATTCTATTATAAAAATTTTTAATTTTAAACTTCTTATAATTATCATAAAAAAAACTTGTTAAATGCTCTTGATTTTTTTTTTTTTTAACCCTTAATAAAAAATCTAATATTATTTTTGAATTGATAACTTCAACTGAAAATCCTTTAGGAAAAGTACGAGGAAAAACATTGGTGACAATGTCATATCGTTTCCTGTTAAACAAAGTAATTGCTTTATCAATTAAAGAACAATCTAATAACGGACTATCAGCAGAAATTCTTACAAATGATTTGCAATCTTCGTGAACAATAATTGAATAAAATCTTTTAAAAACATTATTTAATGGTCCGGATATACAGTGAATTTTATTTTTGTTACAAAAATTAATAATTTTTTTATCGGTACTATGTTTTGAAGTTGCTACAATTATTTTACTTATTTTTTTTGATTTTTTTACTTGATTTATAACTCTTTTTAAAACGGTGATGCCGAAAATCTTTTTTAAAACCTTACCAGGAAGTCTATTGGAAGAATATCTAGCTTGTATTATGCAGAGCACTTATAAGCTCCAATAATCGAATTTATTTTTTATTCGTTTATCATTAAAAATAGATTTAACGTCCATAACAATGGAATTTTTATTTTTTAGCATATTTTTTATTTTAGTGTAATTTAATTTCAAAAACTCTTTATGAGAAACTGCTACAATTAACGCATCTAATTTATTATGAATTTTTTTTATTTTTAAACTTGGATAATATTTATTAAAATTTTTTATAGAAACTATTGGATCGTAAACTTGCAATTTAACTCTGGCTTTTCGAAGTGCTCTAATAATATCTAAAACTTTACTTCCTCTTAAATCATTGCAATTTTCTTTGAATGTAACTCCTAGGATTCCAACTGAACACTCAGAAAATTTTAAATTATTTTTTTTTAATTTTTTAAGCAAAATACTAGCTACATAATAACCCATTTTATCATTTATATTCCTTCCAGATAAAATAACTTTTGGAGAATATTTAAGTTTTTTTGCTTTAAATGCTAAATAATACGGATCGACAGAAATACAATGCCCCCCCACCAATCCTGGCTTAAAATTTAAAAAATTCCATTTAGTATTTGCAGCTTCCAAAACTTCTGAGGTATTAATTTGTAGCCTAGAGCAAATTAAACTAATTTCATTCATAAAAGATATATTTATATCTCTTTGTGCATTTTCTATAACTTTTGATGCTTCCGCTACTTTAATACTTGTTGCCTTGTAAACTTTTGCTTTAATAATCTTTTTATATAAATTGTATACAATATTGGTTACTTTTTGATTGCTACCACTTACAACTTTGCTTATATTTTTAAGATCTTTATTGTCGCCAGGACTAATTCTTTCTGGGCTATAACCTACAAAAAAATCTTTATTAAATTCTAAATCAGAATATTTTTCTAGAATCGGAATACATTCTTCCTCTGTTAATCCAGGATAAACTGTTGATTCATATATTACTAAATCATCTTTTTTTAGATTATTTGCAACTATTTTGCTTGCTGAGTATAAATAACTTAGGTCAGGTTTTTTATTTTTTTTTACTGGTGTAGGAACTGTAATAATAAATATATTAGAATTTCTTAGGTCTTGTGTATTTGATGAAAATTTTAATTTTTTAGATTTATAAAAAGATTCCCTTCTTGATAATAAATTTAAATCATTTTTATTTTGTAATTCTTTAATTCTGTCTTTGTTTATATCAAAACCAATAGTGTTAAATTTCTCACCAAATGCTAAAGCAAGTGGCAAGCCTACGTATCCCAAACCGATTATGACAATTTTATTAGACAACATAATTATTAATTATATCATTTTTAAGCTCCGTTACTGCATTTTTTTTATGCCATAATTTTTGTAACTAAATGTTTTAATAAAAATTTTGAGCAAAAATTGTTTATATACTTTCCTAAAAAAAGTTTGCTTAAAATTGGCTACTGCAAGAATATGGAGGGAATACGATATTTATTGAAGTTTTATTAAAAAACAGGTCTTTTTTTTATTTTTTATACAAAAAATTTTAATTATAAAAATCTATATAAACAGTTAATAAATCAATTATTTGAATTAATTTTTTATTTTTAACAACAGGGCAAAGTTAAATCTTTTTAAATATAGACTGTCATATACAATAATTTGATTAAAAATTAAAAATAAATTAACAAATAATTTAAATAAAAAGTTAATTATAACAGTATATCTCAATATTTTTTCTATAAAATTTAAAATTTAAAAAAAATAATCTGCTAACTTTTGTATTATTAATGCGAATATTTGAATAGTTTTTTAAAATATTAAAAATTAAATTATATTCAATAATTGTTTTACCTAAATTCAAAAAAGGTTGAAAAAACTTATTTTGAGCTATTTCATATTTTAATAAATAATTTGCACCTAAATGAATGGCAAAGTACATAGGTGGCTTATATTTCTTTATAATCTCTAAAAAATCTCTATCTTTAAATAAAGTAAATTCATAACCTTCTATGTCAATTTTTAAAAAAAATAATTTATTTTTTATATAAATATTAAATAATTTTTTTAAACTAATGCCTTGCACTGAATAATCATATTTTGTTTGTTTGTTTAAAAAATGAATTGAACCAAAAACTTCACCGTATGAAAAATTTATTTTTTTATTATGGGTTAATAAGGCATAATTTAAGGCTTTTATATTTTTAATATTTTTTTCATTGAAGCGAATATTATTTTTTAAATCTTTAAATGCCTGTTTTTCTGGCTCTAACGAAATAACTTTTTTAAAGATATTAGAAGAATACAAACTCAATGCTCCTATTGAAGCACCTATATCTACGAACGTAAAATTAGAATAATATTTTTTATTTATATATTTGAAAAAATAATCTTCGTATTTGTTTCTTTGATAATTTTTCCAAAATTCATAATGCTGATTTACATAAAAATGAAATTTATTTTTAGTAACCTTAAGCATAATAATTATTTAAAGTAAAAAAATTTATTATTTTACGTAGAATATAAAAAAAAATCTGATTTAACATTGTAATTTGTATCTAAAAATTTTTTCAGTGCATAAATCAAGCCAATTGAGCTATTAGTAACGGTAAGCTTAACGTGTTACCACGCTTCCA
>Ga0194123_10003250_pt1 | contig 19787 bp, 18 predicted proteins | sample TA2MahsurfametaG_5_FD_155479 | JGI IMG/M metagenome (GOLD analysis project Ga0194123, IMG submission 155479) | Freshwater microbial communities from Lake Tanganyika, Tanzania - TA2015023 Mahale A surface | ecosystem: Environmental > Aquatic > Freshwater > Lake | place: Tanzania: Lake Tanganyika... | reverse complement strand
GATGTATCATCTGATATATCTTCCTCTTCACTGTTAAAATATAACCCTTCATTCTTCAAATAATTATAAGCTTCGTTTATTTTCTTGAAACGCTCATTTGATTCTTTAGTATCACCATTTTTATCTGGATGATATTTTAATGCGAGTTTTCTATAACGTTTATTTATAAATTTTAGTGTTAAATCATCATATTTGGAATCAATCTCTAATATTTCAAGTGCATCTTTAAAATTCATTATTTAATACTTGATTTAAAACTTTAAGTATTAAAATGTAGTAATTAAATTTATATTTAATTATATATATAATGGCTATTCGTACAAGCGCGATCACATACAGAAGAGGTATTCCTAATAATTACGTAAACTTCTATTTTGTTGCTCAAGCTAATAATGTTATTCCTACTCCAATGAGCAGATATATTAATGGTTATCAATTTTATAACAGAAATATTTCAAACCCAAGTCGCAATAGATGGCCTTGGAGACCTTAAGAAATAGAATACATTATTTTTGCTAAATATAAAAAAAAATTTTCAACATGATATATCGGTCGATAATTGTTATTATAATACTGAAGAAAACAGTACATTTTTATGAGTATACTTGATAAATGTTCTTTCTTAATATGGTTCTCTTCAACAAGCCTAGAGAGAATATACCATATACACTTTGATATATCTAAATTATATATAAATATATCATATAATACATCTCTGAATTTAAGAAAATTCAAATCATTTAAATTAACAAGATTATATATTATTTTGTTACAAATAATCCTATGTTGTAACATCAAATCTTCATTATAAAAATGTAGAACTTTTATATTTGTGATGTTTTCTGTTTTAATCTTAATAGGTAATTTTGTTTTACAGCATTTTGTATAAGCAATTTTTGTGGGTCTACTTATGTTAATAACCTCACAACAATTTAAAATATTGTCTGGTATAAAACTTAACTCTTCTGTAATTAATATATATTTGAGGTCAACTCCTAATGAATTATTTTGCTGCATATAACTATAAAAGTTTTCTAATAATTCGCTGTGAATTTCATGAAAATATTTACATACAATTATACCAGATTTATCTGTTTTTGCTGATATAATATCTATTATTTGCTGATAAATTTCATGCCATAATAATTTAGAATTACAACCAAGGAGAGACATATCAATTTCATAATGAATATCGCTTACTTTAAAAAAATATTGCTGTTTATTATATGTAACACTTATTTTTCTCTCATATTTTAATTCTGTAGGACTATATCGTTTAATAGAATTTAGCATTTGTGTATATTTACCAGTTCCACTTGGACCATAAAAAATTACATTTTTAAATTCTTGTAATTTATTTGGAAATTTTTCATATATTTTTTCCAATTTTGGATGTAAATTTAGTCTATTATTTTCTGCAATATAATCTTCAAAATGTGTTTCATAAAATTTCATTATTAATATATCATAACATTCTTTTATTATCATATTTAACCAAATATATTTCTAACCAAAAATATTTAATAATTTATATAACACTTAAAAACAAATACATATCATATTATAGTATGAATTTAGTTAAATCTATTGAACAATATAATGATAAAAATACATTTTTTTGTGAACCTATTAAGAACAATATAATGACTGATGGTAATTTCATCAGAATTTTATATTCTACACAACACTTTATATTAAACGGTATTTATTTATTAGTTAATTTCAATGATATCACATGTGAAAAATTTTACAATAAATATAAATGTAGTTTCAATATTTTAAATCATAAAGATATTATTGATAATTTAAAAAAAATAGAGGAAGAATTATTAAAAAAATATAACACTAACAAAACTGCTTCTTATAAAATATATGAACAAATGAAAACTGGATATATTAAAATATTTACAGATGTTGGAAATAGATCACAATGTTCATTTATTCTTAAAATATCAGGAATATGGGAAACTCAATATAACTATGGATTAACTTATAAATTTCTAAAAATAAATTGAATATGGTTTAATGTTGATTAAATAGCTAAGTATTGCTTAAATTTAATTGAGAACAGTAAAACCATCAGTTGAATAATATGTAAGTATTCTATATAACATTATTGAACATATAGTAGTAATTGTCCCCATAAATATAATAGCACTAGATGTTGCTTTTGGTAGTTTACCAGTTGTCTCAAAAACTTCGTTTCCCAAATTTTTATAAATTAAAAACAATTGGATTAACAAAAGACAAACAATTATAATGCTATATAAATTATAGCCTGGAGGTGTTTTACTATGAAATATATTAATTTGATATGATACTAATAAATATAAAACAAATGTCATAACACCAAGTAATAATATAAAAGGAGTAGTAGTCATTAAAATTGTATACATCGTTTGATAGGTTGTATCATTTACACTAGTTATTAATATTTTGTTAAACAAAATAACTAAAATCATTAATATAGCTAGAATTAAGACCGAATAGCCAGCCTTATATGCTCCTAAAGATGTTTTTTGTTGGACAAAAAAACCTAATATTAATGATATTACTCCTGCAAGAATAAAAGCTTTATATATTGTTGAATACCAATTACTCATTTATATATTGTATCGATAATAAATTACTAATTTATATAATTGCCCTGTTATATAATTGCTCTGAGATTTTCTTTTAGTTCGTCAATCTGTTCTTGCATATTCTTCAATTTAGCTAGCATTAATGGTAATAATTCTTGATAATTCACCGTTTTATAACCGGACATATTATCTTCCACCAATTCTGGAAATACTTCTTCTACATCCTGAGCTAAAACACCGTAATGTGTTTTTTTACTTATATCATTTTTATAGTTAAATATAACTGGATTTAATGTAAATAAATCATTCATTTTAGCTGTTGAAATTTCTGTAATATTTTCTTTAAGTCTTACATCTGATGTATTATATAATGAACCAGTTATCACTAAATCACTTGTAATTAATATAGGTATTTTTTGATTAGCCGGAGTTTGAACAAGTAATCCATCTGGCAATCTTTTGTAAACCCATATAGCCTGACTAGGTCCAGATACAACAAACTGTTTTATATTTTGTTGATAGTCACAAATTTTACCTCCATAATTAGCAGCTGTACTTATTATTGACATTTATATTATAATTAAGTATTTTAGTTTTAGTTTAATAATTTATTTAAATATAAATTATTTATTTAAATACAAATAATATATTATATTTATATATGTCAAATTTTAATAATATGCATGAAAATAGAATGAGGGATTTCACATCAAATCAGATATATAATGTAAACACATCGCATCCACTAATTCCTAGTTCTCAGGAGTATATGTACTATAAAAAATATGTATCTATACATTCAGAAGATAGAGATTGTCTTAATTATCCTAATTCTACCGAATTTGAAATTGAAATGCCTGAAGATATTGTTAATGTATCCACAATCAAATTAGTTCAATGGACATTTCCAGCAAATTATAGTACATTCTCGGCATCTAATAATAATATAGTATTTGCATTTCAAATGAAAGATGTATATAATCCTAGTATTTATGGTGTAACTGATGTCTTAACATATCGAATTTTCGAAGCATTATTTTATTCTATTGATCATAAATATGTTTTTATAATTGAAGAAGGGTTTTATAATCCCTTACAAATGGCTACTGAAATGACAAATAAAATGAATACATCTGTTACATTAAAAATTGAAGCATATTTTAAACAAAAATCTTTAACTGATCCGACATGGACAGAAACTTTAGAACAATTTAAAAGACAAGGTGGATACACACGTTTTATTGTTGTATATAATAGTGTTAGCTCTAAATTATGGTTTGGAAACAGAACTGATGGTTTTACATTACTTAATGAACTCGGAGCATTAGCAACTATAGTCAGTGAACAATTATGTATTGGTGAAAAAAGACATTTGCCAGATTTTTCAAATTGGGGTTTGCCAGGAAACCTTGGTCTATCCAGATGTAATAATAATGCTGTAAGTGGTAGTGATTTTACTGATATAACAACTTTTGTTACATTCAATGGAATTGTTGTTCCTAGATTTTATTATGGCGATGTAACACCAGGTGACGATGGTTATTGGTTATTACCAAATCCAGATTTGTCTGGAAGTCAAGTATATTGGGTTGAACCTCCATTTAAGATCAATTTAATGGGTGAAGCATTTATTTATATGGAACTTGCTGGGCAAAATTGTATTGATGAAACTAAACCATATAATGTAAGTAATTTTACATTAACAACTAATAAAACTAACGGGGTTGTAAATTCTGCGTTTGCAAAATTACCTGTTCCATCAACACCAATATCACAGTGGTTTGATAGAGATGCTATACCATATAAATTTTATTATCCACCGGCAGAGAGAATAAGACGATTAAGAGTTAGATTAAGATATCATGATGGTGAGCTTGTAAACTTTGGAACATTCAATTTTTCATTTACACTAGAATTTACAATGATGATGCCGATGATGCTTCGAGATTCCAAATCAGTTGTTTATCCTCCTCCAATGTCTCGTTAAAAATTTATATTATATTTTTCATTTACCCATGATTTTAAAATAACAATGTCGCATATTTTATAATCTTCTCCTGTTTCAATAGAAAATCTTTTTATATCATAAAATGACGGTTTCTTCATTTTTGAGTTTTTGTAAAATATATAATCACCTTTTGATCCTTTTCTAATGGATAATGTCGAATTTATCTCTCGAATTATTCCGGAACCTTTTTCTAATATTTCTATCACTTCTTGAAATGTTATATTTTCTATTGGTCTATTACCTAATTCTTTTAAAGTCTTCGAATTATCACCCCACAAAACATATAGCCCAAATTTACCCTTTCTTAAAATGACATCTTTTCCCTCATATTTACCTAAATTATATTGTATATTTGCAATCTTATTTGTCTCTACAATTTCATCTAATTCTAATTCACCACTTTTCAATTGTGTTATATCTATATCTTTTTTAACTGATTTAAATGATATCTCTTCCTTGCCGTCCTTTTCTTCGATACATTTAATTACTGGCCCATACTTACCTATTAAAAACGTATTATTATCATCTATTTGGACTTCAAATTTTGTTTCATCGCGAATAATTTCAATCAGTTCATCGATTTCTTTGTTACATGCCGCACAAACTTCAAACCATATTAATTCACCTTTAGCTATTTTGTCTAATGCTGCTTCCATTAAACATGTATAGTCGTAATTAAATAACTTATTAAAATGTTTATCTAAAAATTCCATAACAATTATTCCTAATGGTTGAATAACTAATTTACTCTTTTCATTGCCAAATTCTCTCTTATTTTCTATTTCATAAATCTCTCCATCTTCTAATTCTAAGTCTCTACATACTACTTCTTTTCCTTTAATATCTTCTTTTTTAACATAACCACGTTCCTGAATTTTATCTACTAATGAAGAAAATGTAGACGGTCTACCAATACCTTTTTCTTCTAGAAGCTGAACAAGTTTTGCCTCTGTATAATGCAATTTTGAACCTTTTATTGTAACCTTGGCACAAATTTTTTTTACAGTTATAGGCGCATCTTTTTTGATAGTTTGTAAATATTGATATTCTTTATTCTCCAAAGGGCTCGCCCCAGGCTTTGCTCGAGAGAATTTGTTCTCAACTATTTTCCATCCTGGGAAATCAATGATTTCAGTTGTATAAGAATATTTCAAATTTTCTGGTGCTGAAATATTTGCAGTTATAGAATAAAAAGAAGCCGCCACCATACAGCTCTCCAAAGTGTTAGTCCAAATAAGTTTATACATCCTTTTCTCTTTGGAATCCATTTCTTCTGGTAAACTCTCGAGAGAAATATTCGTTGGTCTTATAGCCTCATGTGCTTCTTGACTAAGATTTGCTTTGATTTTAGATATATCGTTATTAGTTTCTTTCTTTTTACCTCGTTTTTTAGGTTCTTCCTTTTTCTCTCCAGCCATTAAATTAGAATTAACGTAGTCAGAATTATACGTCTTAGTAATATATTCTGTTGCTGAATTTAAAAATTCATTACTATATGTCTTTGAATCAGTTCTCATATACGTTATATATCCTGCTTCATATAATAGTTGACAAATTCGCATTGTTTCTTTTGGTGAATAATGCAGCTCATTGCTTGCAACTTGTTGTAATCTACTTGTCGTAAAAGGCTCAGGTGGTTGTTTAAATACTTTAACTGGCTGTGAACATGTATAGATATGAGAAAAGCTGACACTTTTATCCAGAAAATTTATCATGTCACTTTCGTTTTCAAGTTTATCTTCAGAATTTAATTCAAATGGTAAATTAGAGTTAGTAAAATAACCAGTTGTATTATAAACTTTTCTTTGGAGTGAAGCATCAATTTCTTTTTGATTTTCATATACCAATTTAAGTGCAGGTGTTTGACAACGTCCAGCTGATAATGCATTCTCTTTACAATTTTTTACTAATTTCCATAATATTGGAGAGATTTTGAAACCAACTAATACATCCAAAATTTGTCGTGCTTTCTGTGCATTTACCAAATTCATATCGATTGTTCTTGGATTTTGAATAGCTTGCCTTAAAGCCGTTTCTGTTATTTCATTAAATGTAATACGCTTTGTATTCAATGGCAACTTAAATAATTCTATGATTGAAAAACTAATCGCCTCACCTTCACGATCTAAATCACTCGAAAGCAATATTTCATCTGCATTTTTAATTTCTTTTCTTAAAAATTCTATTTGTTTTTTTTTGATCGGTTCATCAATAATGGAATACATTGGAGTAAATTTGTTTTCTATATCTATATTTTTGAGAGAAGACAAACAACGTAAATGACCATATGTGGCTACACATTTATAACCAGGACCAAGATACTCTTCTATTTTTTTACATTTTGCAGGAGATTCTACTATTACTAATGTTGTAGTGGTTTTAACTTTTTTTGACATATTACATAAATATATATAGATATTTTTATGTAAGTTAAATATATTTATTTATTCATCTTCTTGAACTGTTTATAAGATATTTTTACTTCAGGTTTTTTTGGCTCAGGTTTAGGTTCTTCATTCGCATTTAATTTATCTGCTTTCTTTAAAGCACTATCTACATATAACTCTTTTAATATCGAACCGACTAAAAATGAACCTTCATGTTGATCTAATTCACCATCTTCAATTCTTCTTAAAACATCTAAAAATTTATTCAAAATTCCAATATCAATTTCATCCTTTCTAACTTTGTTGTAAATATCAGTATAATATGTAAATAAGAAATTACATTCGTTTATACATTCTTCGTGAATTTTGGTATCATCCCCTTTAAATTTAGATTTTAGCATTATCATTGTATTTACATCATTTCTTATAATTTGACTATGCTTTAAATTACGTATAAATTCAGTTTGGTCTTCAACATTATTCGCCTTAATCATATTTTGCAATTGTAATCGTTGTTTATCGTCCATTAATTATACTTAATATATTAAGTATTTTATTTAAACTCATTCAACACAATTAAATATATTTTTATTTAAAAATATCCATTTTTATAAAATCTAAAATAGTATAACATAATAATATCTTATAATATCATATGAATAAATGTTTTGAATATGTAAATTATGGAATTATACTGCGAATAATAGCTACATTATTCATATTTTATATGGTTTCAATTTATTATTCAAAAAACCCATATTTATTAATTATAATAGCTCTATTATTTACATTACTTGATGCGATTGATGTAGTTTTCTGGAAAAAATTTACTTTCAATAATTCACATATAGAAAATAAATGTAATTTAACATTTTACTATCAAATAAGCGATAAAATAATGGATCTACTAAGCTATTTGTTAGTATATTATGCGTTTTCATTAGATAACTTGTTTTTAACTTTTGTAATTATCCGTACAATAGGTTTAATGTTTTTTGAAATTACTAAGAATGCAATCTGGCTAATAGTATTTCCAGATTTGATGAAAGAGTATTTAGTGTATTTGTTTATTTTTGGTAAAAATAAGATATATTTACCCGCTTTGATATTTGCAAAAATAGGGTATGAATACTGCTGTCATACTTACTTTAATAAGCGAAAATATAAAGGCTTTTTTGATTTATAAATTGGATTTACAATCAACTAATTTATATAATATATAATATATAATATTTTATTATTATATATGTCCAATAAAAAACAAGGTTCAATTTCATCTCAAACTACAAAAAGAAGACATAAAAAAGGAGGAAACCCAGACTGGATATGGGGTTGTTTTAGTGGAGGAAAAAAGAGAACAAATTATACATTTACTAGAAAAAATAAGAGAAAATCTAGGCGTCACAAACGTCATTAGCTTTTTTTAAGTTTGCCGGTATGATCTCTAAAAACCTCATTCTGTTCATTTTATTAGTTAATGAACGATAAATATTCATTAATTCTATTACATATGTATACTTTTTTTTTCTTTCATTTTTTATTGGGTACAAACTTTTAATATCAGGAATACCTAATATTCTATTTATAGCACTTATATTATTAAAAAATAACTCATATTTAATACAATAAATTGGATAATTTCTATCCTTGAATATAGTATAATTATCAAAAAACTCTTCTAATTTATATAAGTCTTTTCCTGATTTAATTACATCGCCAAAATATATTTCACCATTATTATCGCATTTTACATGTTTCATATGAGTTATATTAGGACCAGTTGGAGTAGCAAAACGTGAAAAAATAACATCAAAAATGTTTCTGTAGATAAAAATTACTCTGTAATTTGATAATTTATTTTCGGGTATTTCTGTTTTATTAAACCATTCCTCATATACAGGTTGATCTGTATTTATATTGCCTGTATAACACAGTTTATCTGGTGGATATCTGTCATGAATATGATATACATTCCCAAAATTACTTAAATAATTAAATAAAATAGTTGAACCGCATCCACCGGAACTACAAACATAGAAATTCAAATCTTTATTAAAATTATTATTTATAAGAGGATTATTTGGTCTATCTAAATTGAAATTAAGCTTCATCATTTATAATTTATATTTAATTTTATAATTAATTATAAACTTAATTCCTGTAATAATTTTATACTCATAATATAAGTTATGCCATCTGGAAAAAATTGGATTAATTTTTTATATCTTAATATAGCATTTGTCATTTATATTGCAGCTGTATTCTATTATAGCCAAGTTTCAGAGATTAAAGCTAATTGGCCTTTGTATAGATGCAATCCAATGTATATGTTTTTAGCAGATGATATTGAAGGAAATTTGGCTTTTTGCAGCAAATCTTCACAATCAAATTTTATGACTACACTTTTACAGCCATTTGCTATCATTCTGGGTTATTTATTAAATATTATGCGCAGTTTTATGGGGGGTAGTCAAAATATTAGCGATGCAATCAATGATGTAAGAAAAATTTTCTCATATAGTCTCAAGACATTTTTTGGAATGTTTACGAATTTGTTTACTGAATTTCAAGTAATTAATACAGGAATTAAAGATTTAGTTACAAAAACAACTAATAACATGACATCTATAATTAATATAACAGACGAGAATATTAAAACTATCACTAGCAAAGAAAATGGTCAAATAGGTAAATCTCTAGGAAAATGTTTTCATCCAGAAACTAAAATTAAACTTCAAAACGGATCAATTAAATGTATTAAAGATATTGATTTAGGTGATATTTTAGAAGATGGAGCTATTGTCGAAACAGTCATGAAAATTGACAATAAAAAAGAACAAATACCATTATATAAAATTAAACAATCTGGAGTAAATAATGAAGATATTTATGTAACAGGATCACATTTAGTTTACGATCCTAGTAGTAAATTGTTTATACCAGTTAAAAATTATATTAAATCTGAAATATCAAAAGATTTTCATTCCGATTGGTTTAGTTGTCTAATTACTAATTCACATAATATTAAAATAGGTTCAGAATTGTTTTGGGATTGGGAAGATCATGCCATCAAACTAACCCTTTACTAATTTAACCCTTTACTAATTTAACCCTTTACTAATTTAACCATTTACTAAATGAGTGAATATTTTAGTAATCATATAATATCTAAATTATATCTTCGTTTATATAAATTTATATAATTTAGGCAAAAACAATTATGATGAGGTATTATAAAGATTTACATTATCAAAAATAATAAATAAAAAATATTATCTATGAATTATGTATAATATGAATTTCTCAATTTTTGGATATAAATTGAAATTAGATATTTTTATTTTTGGATATAAATTGAAATTAGAGATTTTACTTTTATTTGCCTTCATTGTTGTAATTTTATTGAGCCACACTTTATTTGGATCTTCTTATATTGGAATGGAAGGTCTTGACAATATGGAAAAATCAACAACTGATGTCTCTGGTAATGATGAACTCGAACCTGCTCCAAGTTCCATGCCAACAAATGCCAAAAATGGTTCGTCTAAAATGAATGGTAAAGTTACTGAATCATTTGTTGGTGCTAATACTAACTATGGTCAATCGTCACAATATGATTTAGCAAGCCAAACAGTTATTGATACATCTTCATGGGATGCTCCTAACATGACTGTTGTTCCAGGTAAACCTTTGAGTGACGGTGTTAAGAAATTTTTGGAGAGAAAGCAACAACAATTACCGCTACCAGAGGGTGAAATGGATTTTTTTGCAAACTCTGAATTTAAACCCGAATGTTGTCCAAACACATATTCAAACAGCACAGGATGTTGGTGTGGAACAAGTTCGGACTATAATTATTTAATAACCCGTGGTGGTAACAATGTTCCATATTCAGAATATTAAATTTTTACTCATAAAATATTATTTATTATTTTAATATTTTATTTAATTATGTATTTCCAGTTTATCTCCTTTATTATTATAAATCCACAATTCATATTTATAACCCATATTTTTTGCCGCTTCTTGTTTTAAAAATATATTATCTTTTTTCTTTTCAGCTGTCCATGTTGATTTTGATTCAACACATCTATTTTGTGATCTAATGAAAATGTCAACATAATGTCTGCGTTCTTTATTTTCAGAATCTTTATACCATATTGTAGGGACATTTTTTGCACCAACTATTATATCATTTTCGTCGATTAGTTCTTCTTTAATAAGTTTATCAAGAGTAAGTGGTTCAGTTCCTTGAACCATTTCAGCTCTACCTGATGGAAAAACGTATTCTTTTAACTTATATGCATTTTTTGAACATTTTGCCATAATTTCAGGACATTGAGTAGGATATTCAACACCATATTTTTTTAAACATGTCTTTTTAGATTTTTCTATAAATTCATCAACTAAAAATGTACAATTAACGCCATATTTTTGTAGACAAGTATTTTTATATTTTTCTTTTGTTTCTTCTGTTTTAGAGGGATTGTCTACGCCATATTTTTCTAAACAAGTTTCTTTAGTTTTATTTTTAACTTCATGACATTGAGTTGGATATTCAAAACCGTATTTATGCAGTGATGTTATCTTACCTTTTTCTCTGAATTCTTTTACTTGAAGTGTAAATTTACATCCATATTTTTCTAAATTATTATTTTGCATAGTTTCAATGACTTCACTAGACTGTGTTGGGAATTCGACACCAAAATTTTTCATACAAGTTTCCTTCTTTTTTTGTTTTATTTCTTCTATTTTAGAGGGATGGTCTACACCATATTTTTCTAAAAATACTTTCCTTTTTTTCAATTTTACTTCTTGACACTTATTTGGGCTGTCAACGCCATATTTATTTTTCCAGTTTTCTATAATTTTTTCGCGAATTTCTTTATTATAAAGTGAACACGTTGTTCCGTATTTTTGTAGGTTCGTTTGTCTTTTTTTTTCTTTTACTTGATTAGATTGACTTGAATATTCTACACCATATTTTTTAAGATTTGTTTGTTTAATTTTGTTTTTTATAATTTCACACAGTGTTGGATTTTCGACACCATATTTTTCTAAACAAGATTGCTTAGCTTTTAATTTGCCAATATTTTTTGCACATTCCAAACAATAACCATTTGTTTTAACTAATGACCTGAAACTTTTGTTAAATGTTTTGTCACAATTAGAATTCTTACAATTGCCACTAATTAAAGTAAATACATTTATATTCTCATTTGAATAATCATGTGAAAATAATATTCCATTTTCTTCACCAAACTTTGTCAAACTTGTATAATCGTATCTCATTATAATATATTATAACAAATTATTTTTATATATATTTTAAAAATTCATTATTATCTAGATATAATATATATACATATATTATAAGATGTCAAAAAGTGATAAAAAAAAACATTCAAAGGGAAACAAAACTAGAAAAAATTTAAAAAGTTTAGAAATATGTCCAATTGGTTTAAAACCATTTGAAGCAAAATTTAGTGCAAAACTTCCACCAAAAAGTTTAACTGTAACTAATGAAGCAAAAAAGAAAGAGTTTGTAAAAGAATTAACATCTAAATTCACGCTTCATAGTATTAAACCTAATAATGATTTTTATGATTATATTAATTATTTGTGGCTTAAAAATGTTAGTCTAGAAAAACAACAAAAATATATTGTTCAAATTGACGACTTTAGATTAGTTCAGGATAAGGTTTATCACCAATTGAATGAAATTATTGTGGATTACTATAAAACACATAATGATAGATTAGCTAAAAACCTGAAAAACTATTATACTTCGGTTATTGAAATGAACCCAAAAAGTTATACAAAAAAATTAGCATTCGACGCTGTAAAAACAATAGAAAATTATTTTTCGAAAAATAATCCTTGGTCATTACTAGCATTTTTTAATAATGATGAAATGAGTGCTCCTTACGCACCATTTGTATGGTCAGTTAATCCAGATGAAAAAGATAATAAAGTATATAGATGTTATGTTAATTCGTGTCGTTTTAATATGATTGATATAAGTGTTTATTATGATGACGGCACTAATGTTGCATATAAAAAAAATTATAGAAATCAATTTCATAAATATGTTAATAAAATTTTTACGACTTTACTTGGTTCTAATCATGGTTATAATCCAAAAGATGTTTTTACTGTTGAACAACAAATTTTTGCTTCTCTAGGTTGTACAGATATTAATGACAATGAAATTGGTTACAGTAAAGTTTTTACAAAAGAAGCATATGATAAGTATGGATTTAATTGGAAAGAATTTGCAACACATATCGGATATAAAAAAGTGCCTGAATTTTTTATTACTACAAATTTAAATTATTTGAAGTGTGGTTCAGATTTGTTAGTTAACAACTGGAATACACCTGAGTGGAAAACATATTGGTTATATTCTATTTTTAAAAATTTAATTAGAATAACAAGAGATTGGGAAAAGATAGTATTTGATTTTAAAGGTAAATTTGAACGCGGACAAGAAGGTATTAATGAAACGGATGCAGTGAGTGCTTCTTTATATATGTCTATACCATTTAATACATTTTTAACAAATGAATATGTGAGAAAATATGAAAATCCACAAGCTATGAAGTACGTTGAAATTTTATGTGAGGATTTAAGATTAGTATTTAAACGAATAATGCTACGTAATAAATGGATGTCACCATCTACAAAGAAATATGCACTTAAAAAATTGGATAATTATAAATTTATGTTTGGTAAACCAGATAACTTGAGAGAAGACCCAGATTTAGATTATGGAACAATAATATATGATAATATGAAAAAAATAAATGATTGGCGTCATAACAAATTTATTGAATTAGAAGGAAAAGGTATAATTGATATTCCGCAGATGGATTGGGCAAATTATCCAGTGAAATTAGCTGGAAATCAAGCATATATTGTGAATGCGTCATACACACCAGCTAGAAATACAGTTTACATAAACCTCGGCTATATTCAAAAACCCTTTGTTGATCTAGATGAAAGAGGAATAGAATATAATTTAGCTCATGTAGGCTCTACAATTGCTCATGAATTAGGACACGGATTTGACGATTGGGGAAGTAAATATGGTTGGGATGGAAATTTACATGATTGGTGGACACCTGAAGATAAAAAGAAATATAAAGCTATACAAGATGATGTTCAAAGACAATACGAAGAATTTGCAGCACGAGATGGTATACAATTTGATGCATCTATTGGAATTGGTGAAAGTTTAGCAGATATTCAATCCATGGCTGTTTGTTCAGAATATTTGAGAGATTTTCAAGAGAAAAACGACGATCTTGTCCCAATAAGATACTTAGGTTTTGAAGCATTTTTCACTTATTTTGCATTTCAGCAAAGACAGTTTGTTAGTAAAAAAGCATTGGGTGCACAATTAAAAACAAATCCTCATCCTCTTGATAAATACAGATGCAATGTACCATTGTCAAGATCTGAAATTTTCAGAGCAATATATAATGTTAAACCCGGAGACGGAATGTGGTGGCATAATACTGATACTGTTTGGTAATAATATATAATTTTCAACTTAAAGACCTTTAAATATATTAAATAAATAATATATTTAAACTATTTAAAGACATTAGTTAAACCTTCGGTTAAAACAATGACTTATCAATTACGACTTCTTTTGCAATATTTCTTATGATCTTTTCTGCCTTTTCTACATCATTATTTCCAGACCCACCCATTGCTTCTATTACTAATTTACTATAGTGGTCTGAATATTTTGATTCACTATAATTACACCCTGGATGTAGCTCTTTAAATTTAGACAATAATCTTTGATTTTTACACGCAACTTTGTTAATTACTTTTCTTAACTTTTTCTTGTCTTCGTCTTCTTTTTCCCATTTATCTTGGTCTTTTATATAAATAACTTCTCTCTTTTTGTCTGCACAATGAATAGGTCTTTCTGTTATATCTAGAGCTTTTAAGTTTTTTACAATAATATTTGAAATACCCTCTACATAACCTGCTTCTCCGACTGCTTCTAAATCCGAAAGCTGTAACTGAATTGATTCTGCAAAGTCCATTATATTCATAGCATTCTTACACGTCTCATTTAAAAAGAAATTTAAATTGAATGCTTTATTATGTGAGTTTGTATGTGTATTTGTTGTATTATGTGTACCATTTTTACAAATTTCTAATACCTTATTATTATTCTCTAGCATTAAGCTCTGCTGTTCCATCATCATTTTTCTAAGCTCATTATTATCTTTAATTAACATCATTATTAAATCTTTATCAGTTGTGAAATTTTCAAGAATTGTATTTTTATCAGATAATTTTGCATTTTCACATTTCTTTCTATGTCTCCATAGACCAGCTCTATCACAATATATTTTTTTACAAAATTCACATGTAAAAATTTTAAATTCGGGCTTTTTTGGGCCTAAATCGTTGTCAATTGTAGTGTTTTCGTTGTTTTTGTGTTTTTTGGTATTGATATGTCTTTCGAAATCTCTCTTGTATGAGCATTTAAAGTCACAAATTTTACATTCAAATATAATGGGCTTTTTTGGGCCTAAATCGTTGTCAATTGTTGTCATATATATACAACAGAAATTTACCTAAATCATTTTTATATAAATATATAAAAAAATTATGCTGCAAAATTTATAATTATTTTTTTTGTAACAAGACGATAATTTTCAATTATGGTCACAATTCATTCTTTTTTCAATAAAGTATTTGAGTTTTTCAAAAATGGACAAAAAAAATGTCCAAAAAAAAATTTCAAAAAAACTTTCCATTTTTGAAACTCTATTTATTCCCTTCATGTGTAGGGAAGAAATATTGACATAAAAACCGACAATTTAAAGAAAACCCCTTCATAATGTAGTGCCTCTGTGTTTAAGTAGGAAAAAATAATATAAAATTTTATAATATGTTATTTTTATAATTTATATTTGTTAAACATACATACTCCATAACGCAGAACAATTATCATGCTCCTTCTTTATTAATTTGTCTACAATATCCTTTGTTACTTTAAATGGGAATTCAACCTTTAAAGACATTTCTCCCTCAAATAAATTGGAACCTGGCTTCATTAATCTATATAAATTTAATTTAGTATGAATTATTTCCAAACAACGCTTCATATTTCTAACACCATCTTCTTTTTGACAATGGGTTTCATTTATATAACTTAAAACATCGTCTGGAATAATAATATCTCCTTTTGTAAACTTCACTTGTTCTCTAATTCTTGGTAACAAATAATTATTAGCAATAACCGTCTTTTCTTTTCCGGAATAACCCTTTGTCTTAATTCTATACATTCTATCCTTCAAAATTGGGTTGATCTTTGACTCGTCATTATAACTGAAGATGAACAAACATTTACTTAAATCAAAATTAATTTCTGCAAAATATTTGTCATGAAATTGCGAATTTTGTGTGGTATCAGTTAAGTGGGTTAAGATACCTGCAATTTCTTCGCCTCTAGGAGTATCACTTATCTTATCCAATTCATCAAAATAAATTACTGGGTTCATGCATTTACTATCGATCAATATTTGTATAATTTTACCCCAAGTACTTCCTTCATACGTGTATCCATGACCTTCTAAGAAACTACTATCTGTAGCACCTCCTAGAGCAATGAAAGCAAATGGTCTGTTCAAAATTTTACTGATTCCTTCTTTTACCAAACTGGTTTTACCAGTTCCAGGAGGGCCATGGATAGCAATGGCTGTTCCTATAGCCTTTGGGTTTGTTAAGAGCTGACCTAACATTTGCATAATTTGCATTTTGGCGTCATTTAATCCGTAAACAGCTGAATCTAATGTCTTCTGTGCATTTTCCATAAATTCATGACAACTATCAACACCATTTTCAATGCTAATTGGCAGCTCTTGATAATTTGTAAAAGGGATCTTCATAAATGTATCTACCCAATTTTTAATTTTATAAAATTCGCCACTTCCTGGCTCCATATATCGTAATGAATTAATTTTCTTCATAGCAGCTGCCTTAAATTGGATTGGAATATCTGACTCCAAAAGCGTCATTCTGTATGGCTTTTCAATTCTTGTGATCTTATTGATTTCTCTTAATTCTTTAATTAATTTCTTTTGATTTTCTGTTTCTAATTTCTCGTAGAAAGAGAAATCATTCATTGTATTTTTATCTCTAATAATTTTTCTGAAAATTCTCATATTTTTGTCTTTTTGTTTCTTTTCCTTTTTCTCTTTTTTTATATTCTCTTTTTTAACATCCTTTTCATATACTTCAATACATTTTTCAATTGACTTATCTTTTGGATTTTTTGATAATAGTTCTTTTAATTGAATAAGAATTTCGTTTTTATTTTTATCATTTTTATCATTTTTATCATTTTTATCATCTGTTTTTTCATCAGAATTTTCTTCAATCTTTTTCGGGGATTTCTTTCTTGGTTCTTTTTCTTCATCATCTTCTTTAGAAACTTTCTTTGAACTTTTATTCTTTTTTGGTTTTACTTCTTCTTCCTCTTCTTCACTTGAAGACTCATCAGTAGATACTTCTTCATCTTCATCCTCAGTGACATCTTCGGAATCTTCATAATCCTCATAGTCTTCATCCCATTCTTCATCTTCATCATCATATTCATCTTCATCTTCTGCACCACCAATAGTAAATATGATATTAAATTTACCTGGTTTAGCACTTTCTTTATTATCGTCTTCATCTTCATCTTCATCTTCACACGTATCATCAGAACCCAATGACAATGATGATTCGTCATCAGATACTTCTATTTTCTTAGTCTTTTTTTCTTTTTTCGTTTTTTTAGATTTTTTATTTTTAATTTCTTCCACTTCATCTGACTCAGTTTGCCATTCTTCTTCCTCTGATTCTTCAATTATTTTTTTATTTTTTTTATTTTGTTTCTTTTTTGGTTTTACCTCCTCAACTTCTTCTTCTGAATCATCTTCGACAATTTTCTTTATTTTTTCACCTGCTTTGATTTTTTTATCCATGTGCTTTGAAGGAAATATTTTTTGGACGTATTTGCGAAATTCATGCATATCCATTTCTTCGTCATCTGTTTCACTAGCACTTCCGTGTTCACTATCAGATGATTCATTTTTCTTTTTCTTCAAAGTTGGTTCCGCCTTCTTATTGGAACGCTTGATTTGCTCTTTCTTAGATAATTTATTTGAACTGTCACGTGTCATTTTTAATAGATAATATATCTTCTAGTTTTAATTTTAAATCAAAATCAATTTTATTTTATAAAATAAAAACAAAATAAAACAAATACTAAGTTGTAATAGAATTTAATACAACAAAACCCAAATATACACCAAAAAAGTTTTTCGCAAATAAATCTAATATATTATACATAATATTCTTAGTTTTATAATCCATTAATGCAGCTATACCATAAGTAAACCAAACAGCGAAGAAATAAAAGAATATTTGTGAACCATATGAAGAGAATTTTGCAAAATATTCATAAATTAAATAGAAATAAATCAAAAATGGTATAAACCCAAATAAAACTCCAGGGGTTCTCGAAAGCTTCTTAATTTCAGTTAAATAACCTGCTGTTAACATAATAAAATTTAAAACAACAATTGGTATTAGAATATTTAAATTATCATAAACGACTTTTATTAATGAATCCGTAATTTCTTTATTCTCTTCATCATTCCTTAAATATATTAAATAAACACATAATGTAACCAACATAGTAGGTGTAGTTAAATACCAATCATAATATCTATTTGGTGTAATGTTAGCTACAGTTGCTATGTTCCAAGCAAGCCATACATAAAATATTCCCTCGACAATTTGTACTATTAATTCCATAATAAGGAGTTGTTTTAAAATGACTAATTTACTAGGTATATTTAGTTGAATAACATAATAATCAAATAGACCTGTAACTATTTGCACTATTAAAGATAAATAAACAGTTATTTTAAGCAGATCCATATTATAATTATAATATAAAATAATAAGTATCTAATTTTTCTAATAAATAATCTGGTAATTATTGTTAAATAATATGTTAGTTATAATTGTTGAATTAAAATTTAAATATAAAATTGATTAAGAAAAACAATTTAAATCTAATCTCATATATTATAAGAGATGTCGAAATTTACAAATTCAAGTTATAGTTCAATGAATGTCTCCAAAGTTGTTGGGATACAATTTAGTATGTTGTCCCCGGATGAAATTAGAAAGGGTTCAGTTGCTGAGATAACCAGCAGAGACACATACATTAATAATAAGCCAGTCATTGGTGGTTTATTTGATCCAAGAATGGGTGTTTTAGAACCTGGATTAATTTGCCCGACGGATGGTCTTGACTATATGCAAACCCCGGGTTATTCTGGGCATATTGAATTGGCAAGACCTGTATTTTACGTTCAACATTTAAATACTAACCAAAAAATTTTGAGATGCATTTGCTTGAAATGCAGTAAATTATTGATTAGTAAGGAAAAATATAAACAAGCATTAAAAGTTCAAGGTGATGCAAGATGGAAATATGTCTTTGGATTAGCAAGTAAAATTAAGCGTTGTGGTGAGGACACAGACGATGGTTGTGGATGTCTTCAGCCAAATAAAATTTGGAAAGAAGGCTTAGCAACACTTTATGCTGAATGGAAAGGTGAAGAAGCTGAATCAGAACCAATTGTTGTTAAGTTAACCGCTGAAATGATGCTAAAAATTTTCAAGAGAATTTCCGATGAAGATGTTTCGTTTATGGGTTTTAGTCCAATATATTCTAGACCAGAATGGATGATTTGTCAAGTGATGCAAGTATCACCACCA
>Ga0194123_10003249_pt1 | contig 19801 bp, 18 predicted proteins | sample TA2MahsurfametaG_5_FD_155479 | JGI IMG/M metagenome (GOLD analysis project Ga0194123, IMG submission 155479) | Freshwater microbial communities from Lake Tanganyika, Tanzania - TA2015023 Mahale A surface | ecosystem: Environmental > Aquatic > Freshwater > Lake | place: Tanzania: Lake Tanganyika... | reverse complement strand
GATGGGAGAAAATTCCCGTATGTGTTGCATATGAGATTGATGGTAAGCGGGTAGAAGAACTTCCGGCCTCCCAATCTGAGTTCCATCGCGCAAAGCCGATCTACGAATATCTTCCAGGATGGAGCGAAGACATTTCTCAAGCGCGATTGATGAAGGAACTTCCTGAAAATGCGAGGGCCTATGTGAAATTCCTCGAGGAAGTCTCGGGTGCTCCTATGAGCGCAATCGGAGTAGGTCCTGGTCGAGACCAGACCGTAGTTGTGAGAGATTTACTGCAATGAAAAAAGTCCTTGTTGTAGGCGGCGCCGGATACATAGGCGCTCATGTCTCATTGCTACTTCAAGAATCTGGCTACAGAGTGCGAATCTTTGATGACTTTTCTAATGGTCTTGAGCGTCGAGTAAAGGGCATCTTTGAAGATGTAATCATCGGTGATGTCCTTGATAGAGATGCACTAGTTAGTTCTATGGAAGATGTTGATTCAGTTATTCACCTTGCGGCCAAGAAAGCGGTAGGAGAATCTGTTTCAAATCCCTTGAAATATTATGCAAACAACGTTGGCGGGATACTGAATCTCCTGGGAGCGATGTCCTATAGGGGAGTCAAAAAAATAGTTTTTTCATCTACCGCAGCTGTTTATGCGCCAAGTGAAAAGAGCGCTATTGAAGAGTCTGATCCAGTTATTCCATTCTCTCCATACGGTGAAACTAAATTACTCTCTGAGAAATTGATAAGTAAAGTTGCTGAAGCGGAAGAACTCTCTGCAATATCCCTTCGCTATTTCAATGTGGTGGGCTCTTCGAGACCTGAATTTGGGGACAATTCAAAAAATAATTTGGTTCCAAAAGTGTTTGCCGCCTATAAGGATTCTAGGCGCCCAGAGATTTACGGGGACGACTATCCAACTAAGGATGGCACCTGTATTAGGGATTACATCCATGTCGGAGATCTTGCAGAAGCTCATCTACTTGCATTAAAAGCTGTTGAAAGCAAGCGAATAGATGAGGTTTATAACGTTGGCTCTGGAAGTGGCTACTCGGTTAAAGAGATGATTGAACAAATTTCAATCACTATGGGAGTCGACTTAAATCCACTTGTAGTTGGACGTCGGGATGGCGATTCACCGCAACTAATTTCTTCAATAACCAAGATAGGGAGAGATTTAGGGTGGAAGCCAAGGTCGAACCTGAAAGAGATGATTGACTCTTCTTGGGAAGCAGAAAAGGCGCTATCGCAATGAGCCTTCTGGGAGAGAGATACGCAAGTAAGGGAATGCTGGAGATTTGGTCTCGAGAAAACAAAGTAATTATGGAGAGAAAGCTTTGGATCTCTGTCATGAAAATCCAAGTTCAATTAGGTCTTTCGATACCTGTTTCTATTATCTCTGATTATGAAAAGGTCTTAAAGAAAATAGATCTAGAGTCAATAGATTCAAGAGAAGTCGAATTGGGTCACGATGTAAAGGCGAGAATTGAAGAGTTTAACGCCCTAGCTGGCCACGAACAGATCCATCTCGGAATGACTAGCCGGGATCTGACGGAGAATGTCGAGTTAGTTCAAATCAAGCAGGCGCTTAACTTAGTGTTATCAAAGTCGAGAGTACTTCTTCTTAAGTTAGCGGATAAAGCGGAATCTCTAGCAACGGAATTGATTGTTGCTCGAACTCATAACGTGCCAGCCCAATTAACAACTTTGGGAAAGAAATTTGCAACATGGGCTGAAGAATTAGAGCTTGCAGAGGCGAACCTTGAAAACCTAATTTCGCGCCTTCCAATCAGAGGTATCCATGGCGCAGTTGGGACAAATTTGGATATCACTGAATTGTTAGGTAACAAGGCAAATGCTTTAAATGAAGCGCTTAAAGCTGAACTGGGGTTTGATCAGCAATTAAATGCCCCATCCCAGGTCTATCCAAGATCCCTCGATTTTGAGGTTATATCTGCCCTATTCCAACTAATTGCGGCACCAAGCACAATCGCTACCAATATCAGACTTATGTCGGGGGTTGGGATTGCCTCCGAAGGATTGCCAAAAGGTAAGACTGGTTCATCCGCAATGCCACACAAAATAAATCCAAGATTAAGTGAACGAGTTAATTCAATCGCTTCAATTCTAAAGGGGCACTTAATGATGGTTGCCGATTTATCTGGCTCGCAATGGAACGAAGGCGATGTCTCATGTAGCGCCCTTAGGCGCGTGGCGCTACCTGATGCCCTCTTTGCCTCTGATGCAATTCTAGAAATCATGATTCAACTACTAGATAAGTTGGAATTAAACCATGAGCAGATAAGAAGAGAAATTCATGAACTTCTTCCTGAGATTTCAAGCTCGACTATCTTGATGCTTGCGGTAAAGAAAGGCGTTGGGAGAGAATTAGCGCATAAGGCGATTAAGGAATATTCGCTAAATAGAGAGAATGAAGGGGATTTTTTCGATCTCATTGTTGAGGATAAAGCTCTCCAGATTGATCGTGCAGAGATTGAGGATTTTAGAAGTAATCCAAGCAAATTAGCCGGTGATGCGGGATCTCAAGCGTTGCTTGTCGCAAAGCGCCTCAAAAGCAGACTCGCTGGTAAGACAGAATTGACTGATTTTTCAACCTCAACACTGCGTTAATGACCTAAAATTCCGCTATGCCAAGTAAGTCAGTAGCCACAGAAAAGTCACAGCTAAAGCTTCGTAAGCGCTTGCTTCTTATTCCAGTATTCGCGCTCTTGATAAAACTTTCGATAATTTCGAGAATTCAAGGTTTTGATTGGTTTTCGGCTGGTGGAGGGGATCTTGTCAAAGGGCTAGGACTCCTGCTTGATAACAATTACATCCCCGCAAATGCTTGGTACGGGGCCGATGGCGAGAATTACATTCGCGGCCTCCAAGGATTAGCGAGAGATGGATTCTTCTCGACGGATGGAAAGTTGAGTTATTGGCCTGCCGGTTACCCACTTTTAATGTGGCCGTTGCTAATTGCATTTAAAGGTGCATTTTTGGGCGCCCTAGCCTTCATGCAAAGCCTTTTATATGCCTTCGCATGCGCTTTCTTTGTTGATGAGCTGACTAGAACGCGATTAAAGAAGTTCGCGGTTATCACGGCTCTCCTGCTCACATTGAATCCCACCTTGGCACTAAACACGATTGCAGTTGGGTATGAGTTACCAGCAGTGGCTCTATCTCTCATCGCTCTTGCTGCAATGATGAGAAGTTTTAGGCTCTCCAAGAGTTCTCCGCTTACTATTGAGAATCTGGTTGCAAGTAGCTCATTCCTGCTGGCAACTTTCATGCAGCCACGTTTAATTGTTATCGGAATTGTTTTTATGGGAATCTGGGCCGTTGCTCAATATCCAATTAAAGCGGCAACTATCTTCCTTAGTCTCTCAACTCTAATTATGTTGATAGCTCCAGCAACCATGATCTACCGAAACTCAAGTGCGAATGGTTATGCCACTATTTCAACAAACTTAGGTGTAACTATGGGAATCGGTGCCGGCCCAGAAGCAACGGGTGGATACAACGGTAAATATAATGGCGTAGATTGCCCAGAAGCAAAACTAGCCAAGAATCCTGCCACTGCTGATAGCGCAAATGTCCGATGCATCATAAAGTGGTATGCAGCTAACCCAGGACCCGCGCTCAAGTTGTTTTGGAATAAGGCTAGATTCTTCTGGTCGCCTTGGTTCGGCCCTGAAGCGAGCGGAACGATGGCTAGGAATCCTTGGCGAATAAATCACCCGTTAAACGACATGTTAAAAACCCAAGATGGAACAAACCTTGTCGTTGGAGGACTCGGAAAGTTTCTCTCTTGGCTTTGGGTTATTTCTAATCTTGCTTTGCTCTTCTTTGGATTCATGTTGCTCTGGCGGGTTGGCGGACTTGAGCGAGTAATAGCTCTTGTTTCAATAGCTTTTGTGACCCTCAATTGGATTAGCTCAATCCTCACAATTGGTGACCATCGATTCAGAATCCCGAGTATGGGACTAAGCCTTCTTCTTCAGGGCATCGGCTTTGCATCCCTATTCATCAAAAAAAGGAATAGATTCACAGGTTCCTCGGCCAAAGTTGAGTGGCAAGGGGTGCGTTGGAAAGCCTCGGCCAGAACCGATAACCTACCGTCCTGAAAAATTGTTAGCTAGGTAAGGGGGCTCGCTATGGGGCGTGGCCGTTCAAAGGCGAAACAAACTCGCGTTGCTAGAGATTTGAAATACCACAGCCAAGATATCGATATCGAGAAACTCTCCAAGGAGCTTCACGGAGAAGTTGATAATAAGGATGATGGAGACGACTTCGATCCCTTTGCAGAGGGCAATTTCATTCCCCGCAAGTAATTCATGGCTACGCCAACGCCGTATGTTGCATCGCTACGGGTCTACGAGCCGCTAGAGACTTTTCCGGAGCGGGATCGAGCAGGTTGGTTACTAAGGTTTAGTGGAGTTGATTCCAAAGACTCAGAACAATTCAATTCACTTCGCCGCATAATCTTTTTCGAAAGTCCGGCCGCAAGACAAGACGGGGTTCACATCCTTGAGATTGATGGTAAGAAATTTGCAGCGCCTTGGGCAACATCGAGAAGGTGTTGGAGCGCGCTCAGTGAATTTAAATCATCCCTTCCAAGTTCGGTCTCTAAGTTCTTCCTGCCAAGAGAAGTAGAAGAAGCTCTAAGTTTAGGAATTGAAGATCGACAAGGTCTTGTTCCGCATATTCTCACTGAGACGTGGATGATTCCGCCTCGCTGGTTCTCATTGTTCACAAAGGATGATCGCTTATCAGGTGAGATAAATGGTCACCCATTTGTACTAGTTCGCACAAAGCTCGAACTTGCCAAACAAAGAGCTTTGAAAGCCCATCGTGCCGTTAGAAAGGCTTTCGGCCCGGGTCCGGTTGAGGAAGAGTTGGTGGAGTTGATTAATTGGCTAAATGTCTTTGATACAGGATCGATGCTTGAACTGGACTACGGGGGCCTTGCTATCTATTTGAATACTTCATTAATCAATTCGGGTGAGATTGGCCTAGAAGCTGATACGTCGATCGAGGATGTCCATATGTCGATCGAGGGCCTCGAATTGGGCGATGCAGTTATGGCCGGTAGTGGATACGAGAGATTGGTATCCCGTTGGAGACGGGTATCTGAATATGAGCGAGCAACTTGAGGTTCTTGCCTTTGTCATGCGGGTGGAGTAAAAAAGCCCATCTAAGGGGCGAAAAGTACATTTAGAACTTCTCTGAACGGAGCGAGTCTTGTTAAATCGGGATACCGAGGTAGAAGTTCTCCTTACGCCATCCGAAGTCGCTTCACTCTTTCGAGTTGACCCAAAGACTGTTACCCGATGGGCGAAAGCAGGAAAGCTAACTCCGATTAGAACTCTCGGTGGACATCGCCGCTATAGAAAGAGCGAAGTCCAATCACTTCTTGGTAAGCAAGAAGGCGAAAAGGGGAATTAAAGTGAGTGACGCGAAAGATCCAAAAGAGAGATTTAGGGAAGCCCTTGAGAAAAAGAAGGCGGGCTCTAAAGGGGGATCCAAGGGAGCTTCCGGACAATCAAAAATTCAAGGTGGGAATTCACCAGCAAATACACCAAAGATGTTTCGCCGTAAGTCTGGGTCTAGTTAGTCAACTTTAAATTCATGGAACTAACTGGATCCGAGTATTTTGTCCTGTTCGGAAGTTCATTTATTTTGGTGAGTTTCTTAACTGCCTTAATGCGCCGAGTTGCAATCAACTACGGCGTGGTTGATGCCCCAAATGAGTCTCATAAAACCCAGAAGGAACCAATCCCTTATTTGGGTGGAGTTGCGATCGTGCTTGGGGTCCTATTAATCACAATTACCTCATCGATTGTCTCTCACTATTCCGCCTCAACGATTTGGCTTGCGGCATCTGTACTCGTTCCTGCCCTTTTACTTGCAATTGTTGGACTAATTGATGATATTCGCAAACTTTCTCCTTGGCCCCGCTTTCTAGTTCAAACGGGTGTCGCAAGCGTTTCGGCGCTGCTCTTGGTTGCTACGAATACTTTAGGAAGTCCAACCGGTTCGCTGTTTATAGACGTTCTTGTAACTATCCTTTGGATAGTTGGTCTCACAAATGCCATTAATTTCTTCGATAATGTAGATGGCGGCGCATCCGGTGCAGTTGCTATTTCATCGGCATTTCTAGCAATCCTTGCTATTCACGGCGGCCAAATCCTCATTGCCGCCTTATCAATAGTTTTATGTGGAGCGACTCTTGGGTTTTTAGTTTGGAATAAGCCTCCTGCGAGAATTTATATGGGAGATGCGGGGGCGCTATTTCTTGGGGTCCTCATCGCTTCACTCTCTCTTCGTTTTGATCCAAATCCAATAAATAGATTTGCTTCTTTCGCAGTTCCAATATTTCTGCTTGCAATTCCGATTCTTGATACCTCTGTTGCCGTGACAAAAAGAATCGCTCGAGGCGTCTCCCCATTTCAAGGTGGCCGAGATCATTTATCCCATCGACTAATGGGTCGGGGAATGGAAAAACGTAAGGCAGTCTTTCTCCTATGGGGACTTGCCACTTTCTATTCCGCTCTTGCTCTTGCGATATCTTCGGTTTCATATCAACTCGAGGGTGTCATAACGGCAATCGGTGCTATTTCATGGGTTGCACTATTCATTTTCTTTCTGGCGCAAAAAGACGAGAACTAAGAAACAAGTACACGAGATTAAACGTGGCTGGGGACGGGATCGAACCGTCGACCTCACGATTTTCAGTCGCACGCTCATACCAACTGAGCTACCCAGCCGAGATTACAGATAAAGAAGTCGCGACCCAGACGGGACTTGAACCCGCGACCTCCGCCGTGACAGGGCGGCGCGCTAACCAACTGCGCTACTGGGCCTTTGCGTCCCCAACGGGATTTGAACCCGTGTTACCGCCGTGAAAGGGCGATGTCCTAGGCCCCTAGACGATGGGGACTAGGGCGGGTAAACAGTACTTTGGTTGAGTTTGGTTTCAAAATCCAACAGAAGAAACTGCACATATACAGTAAGGGGTGCATCGAATCCGCCAATACGCCGTTGATTTCTCAAAGGAGTTCTGGAATGCCACGAGTGGCAATAATCATTTCGCACGCTCATCAGGAACCCTTCATATCAATTCTTCAAAATTTCGATAGACCTTCAAAGTTGAACTTTGAAGACTTTACTTTCGACCTCTTTTACTTTGAAGGTAAAAACAGCGGACGTTTTGAAAGGTGGTTTAGAACAAATGTTGAGAAACTTCGATACACCCGCTTTTGGTCGGCCTTACGATTATATGACACTATTTTCTTGTGGCTTGCCGCAATTAATCTGCCTTCAGCAAGGACTACTACAGATGAGCTTGGCAAGCAATACCTAAAAATCAGGGTCCCAGAGGATCAAAGACATATAGCAGTCAAAGTTTATTCTGCTTTATCTTTTTGTGAGAAAGAAAATTATGATTTTGTAATACGAACGACTTCAAATTCAATACTCAACCTTAAGCTTGTTTTAGATTTTCTGCGCCGCAATATAAATACAGATATTCTTTATGGCGGAAGAGAAGTAAAAGCTCAAGATAGACCATCTTTCGTTTCAGGATCATTTCTAGTTTTGAATAAGAATTCACTTAGGTACTTACTAAAATCACGGATGTCACATAACTACGGAGTCCTTGATGACGTTGCTTTTGGGCGAATCTTTACAAAGGCCGAGAGGGTTATCACAAAAGAATTCTGTGATTCATCTGACTTTGCGAGTATTGGTTCTATTGGGGAAGATCGTCACAACAATTTCTTGAATTCGGCCCATTATCGTTGTAAATCTTCTTCGATTCCAAGGAATGATTTAGAAATAATGTTAGAACTTGCAAAGATACTTGTGAAGGCGCAAATATCTTATGTTTAATCCCCTATCTAATGTGTTTTTTAGGCGGCCGACGAAACGAGCATTCGGTCCTGTATTTTTCCTAACTAGTTCATTGATTCTCCTTTTCACTTATCGACTTGGATCCTTGAGAGTGGATAAAGGACAAGTTCCAGGCTTGCGAGATATTGGAACATATTTCAACGGCGGTTTAGCCATAATTTCAGGTGAGAATCCTTACGAGAACCCCTATTTTAGAATTGGTCCAACAGGCGGACTATTACTTGGCGTACTTGCCAAAATCGCACCAGATTTTTTGGCCGCAACTCTAATCATGGCCTTGTCTATCTTTGGCTTTGCCTTTTTTATAGGCACCTTTTCCGGATACCAAAAGCTGATCAGCTTTCCATGGATTTTCTTAGGAGTTGTCATCTTTATCTCTGCGCAGCGCGAGAACCTAGTAAATATTCAGATAACTGGGATTTTGGCTCTGAGTTTGGCGCACGGCTTTAGATTGATCGAGAAAGACATAAAAATCATTCGGTTGCTTGGTGTAGTACTAATTGCCATCTCAGTTGAAACAAAACCGCATGTCGTTGGTTTGTTCGTATTCCTGTTATTAATTTATGAAAAGAAATATAGATACTTATTCAGTATAGGCCTTACTCTTTTTCTCTTTCAGGCTCTAATTTCTTTGTACGTAAGAGAATTCATAATTCTTTCCTGGTTTAAACTAGTTTTAAATTTAGGGAAAGAGGCTGCCTTAGGTCAATTGCCAGAGAGAATTGCCTTCGAAACGCCCTTTGAGTTGCTTGGAATCTCCTCTAAAGTTGCAATCATGATTATGGGTATATTGTTTCTTGGATTTTCTTTAGCTTCAATTGTTATTGCACAAAAAATTAATACTCTTCACCTAGGTCTCACACTTCCTAGTCTAGGAATATTTTTTCACTATTATGATCTAGCGTTAGCATTTGGACTTATGCTCACTATACTTTATTCTCGACGACACTATAAGTTGCTTTTTGTGATCATAGGATCCTATTTGCTTCCGCAGAATTTTGGCTCTGTTAATAACTTGATTCTCGTGACTCTATTGCTCATGATTCTTTCGGCTTCAATCTTTTGGACCCGCCCAGTTGTTGGAATTATGCACTCTGTACTTGGAATGACCTCATGGCTAGTTTACGTATTCTTGATCAAACTATTTGATCAACAGGTCGATATCCATGAATTGTCTATGTCAATCAACATTATTACTTCTATCGCGGTAGGTGCGCATTTGGTTAGAGAAGTTTGGAGGGACGATTTACGACTGGTTCACTAAACTCCCACTTTATTTACGCCAAGAATGAACGCTTACTGAGTTAAAGAAATAACGCAAGACCGCCATGGAGCCCGGTATCCGCAGCACCTTGGAAAAAGTATGACGAGAAATATTTAAGTTTGCCCATCTGACAAGCTCAACCTTATCTCTTCGTTGATTGGCCATGAATTGTGCATAGAGTTCATAATCAATGCAAAAAGGTGACGAACTAGTTTTGTCTGAACTCGATTCTATTTGTTGAGCAAATTGCTTTGGAGTCGGTTTGCCGAGAGACTCATACAAGTCTCGAAAATCTTTCATCGAATAAAACATGTGGTGAGGAACAAAACTAAACTCTGGAAGCGAATCAATTACTCCAAGATTAATAAGAACCCTGTAATACTGTTCCTGATATTCCGCGGTAGGCATCAAAATAATCTTGCCGTCATTGGTTATCCAAGGAATAGATCTTAATAAAACAGTATCCGCATCAACTACTAAAGCGTAATCTGACTCCGAGTTTAAGACTGAGAAAAATTTTAGGAATTGTTGTAAGCACCAATTCTCGCGCCCGTAGAAATGTTTAGCAAAAACCATTTTTATCTCAGCCGTATTCAAAACGTAGTTTTCATCAATAATCCTGACTAAAGAATACTTATTGGATAAGTCCAAGAGAGTTTTGTGGTTCATTGAACCACTTGGTACGACCAAGTTCATTGAGGTGCAATTAAAATTCTGAAGATTCTCGTGACACCCTGCTACTACCTCTTCGAGCATAGGAAAATCTTTTTCCGCCACTACAATTATTACTCTTACACTACGTGTTTGTTTCATGAGAGAATCATGAACAACGCGTAAAACTGGTTGTCGCAAAAGGGACATGAAGCGATTGGCTCTATCAGTTTCTATCAGTTTTCCATTTTTGCGTAATTGATAAACAAAATTAAGAGCTGCAATAGAGACTTTGAGGAACCTTGGAAATAGAGAGACCCTACTTACTAGCAAGTTAAGAAACAGGCCAATCATTTCGCCCCCAGCTCCTATACTCTAAAAAGAAATTAAGTACTTTTTCCCTCTTTCTGTCTTAAATCTATTAGATATTTAAGACCGTGCCTAGCCCACCGAATGAGAGTGCCATTCTGGAAATTGTGCACGATTAGCTCAATCAATACCTTAAGGTCCAGACTTATGGATCGTTCCTTCGCGTTTGCCTGTTCAACTTTATTCTTGATTATCTCAATTTCGTCCAATCTAAACCACAAAGTAGATTTAGAGTGAATGTGAAGACAGTAAAGTGGAGTTAGCGCCTGCTCCTCAGTAATTGCCAACTCAAATGGCCTCTGAAGGTGATACTCAACACCAATCGGATCAACAAAACTTTCTCTGTTCATTACGGAGTCACTAAAAAGATTTTCTCGAAATCCGAATTTATGCTGGGGGTCAAGTCCGTCAAACCACATTCCTATGACGGCATGATCAAAGACGCCCCCAAAACAAGGACTCAACTCGGAGTTTTGGATAATTTCCTCATCAGAAGGCTTACTTCTCTTATTTAGTAGCTTTGAAGTTTTCGAACTTAAGGATGGAAGATATGCATGTTGTTTGTCTAGTTCAATTGCCACCTTCGAGAGCAGCGACATATCAGTGTGTCCGGCGTCTCTTATAAGTTCCTTTTGCATCGTGACTTTGAGTAAATTACTCAAAGTTCGACTAGGTGAGAATAATAATGAGGCAATATCTCGCTCCGCGTTATACTTCCCCCAAAGAAGAGTTTTGGATTCGGCAAATTTTTCAAAAGGAAAGTCGCTACCCAAAATTACGTCGGACTCAAGGTGCAGGAGAGTTCTTGAGTCAGTTTTTGAGTGATAGTCACATAGGGCAAAAAGTCTACTAGTAGTGTGAAGCTAGAATTTGTTTTTTGTTTCACGATAGATCTTTAAGCCTTCAAGAGCACCTAGGGTTTTGGTCTCCCATTCGACAATTTTTACATATTTCGTTAGGCGATCTACTCGCTTGGGAACATCTGTTATTAAGGTCTTTGGAATTTGAGGGAATAAGATATTCAATCTTTCAAGGTTTAGAATCGTATAATTAGGCAGTCTCCCAAGTTCAACCAATACAATTTCGATTTCATTCATGTTTGACTGTCATTGAGGAGAGGATTTGCTCTGAGAATTCGCACTACAAGATTATAAGAGTGCCACAACACTTCAAAATTTCCATTTTTTTGTATTTTTTTCAAAACCAATGAACCTTTTCCGGGCAAGCGGTTGTTCACTTCTTGAAATTGTTTTGCATAATGCCGAGATGCCTCAGGCACCTCATCAAGTTCCGCAGGAGTATCATCTATCAGAACAATAGTTCCGTTTCTTGAATACCGGCATACGCTTTCAAATTCTTGTAAACCATGTGATTCACCTGGTTCTGGATTGCGGAAGTCCAAGTCAAAAGAGTCCAAGTAGGCAAAATCAATATTTCGATTAAAATTCTTTGGAAAAGATTCTCTGAAAAACTCTAAAGAATCTTGAACAAAAAAAGAGAGTGATTAGAAGTTTGAAATTTCAACCACATCGATGCCTCAGCTCTAATATCTACTGAGACGAAGGTATTTCCAAATTTTTTTGCTACTAAGTCAAGTAGTCGAGAAGAATCACATCCCCAGGCAGAGGTGCCCGTTTCCACCATCAAATTTAGGCTATCGCAAGCTAGGAGTGCCTGCTCCATACCAGCTCGACCATCGTGTCCTGGAGTCGACCACGTACTAAAGTGGAAATCAACCATTTCACTAATGCTCGAATACTTTTTCCTCTTGTATGTAATTGATCTCAACCACGCCTTGCACCACTGAATAAATGCTCTTGAAAAAAGAGGTACACCGGCAAATTTGAGTGATCTCCTAAAAGTTCTAAGTGCTTTGCTGAGCATAGAAGTGAAGATTACCTTGTGAAACAGCGCGATCTTGCGGGGAGGTATTCTTAGCGAGTTGTTTTCAATGGGGCCTTTAGCTCAGTCGGTAGAGCAACGGACTTTTAATCCGTGGGTCGTCGGTTCGATCCCGACAGGGCCCACGTTACTACTGGATTTATCGAAATCCTCACAACTAATTAAACGAATCTCACCCTGAATCGACCACGCATCGCGATAGCCTCTCCCTATGGCAAAACAAATTGATAAACGGTCAGAGTTCCTAATCCATTACCGGTTAAGTCAAATTATTATTTCTGTGGGTGTTTTTACCACTTTAGCAGTTAATCCGTGGTCAAATTACGACCCAATATCGCTGCCCAAAATGAGTGTTATGTTCACCGGAGCCACTGCTTGTATTTTTGTTGTGTTGCTGAATAAGAATGGACTTTTCAATAAATTAAGCAATTATCAACGGAGCGTTTTTGTTTTTTTTATACTCTCGCTTTTTGTGCCGCTTCTATTTTCAGGTTCCGATATCACTCAACAGATTTGGGGAATGTTTGGAAGAAATACTGGCGTCATCGCTTATCTAGGACTTGTATTCCTGATGGTTTCAGTCGCGGTTTTGCAAAAGCGTGACAGTTACGAGAGCATCATCAAGTTCTTTATACTGGGATCTATTCCAGTAACCGCGTATTGCATAGTTCAATTTTTCGGTAAAGATCCAATCCCATGGAGTGAAAAGTTTGTCTTTGGAACGCTTGGTAACGTAAATTTTCTATCCGCTTATCTTTCGCTAGTCTCTCTTGGTTGCCTAGTTATTGCCTTACGAGCTAACATTAGTCAAGGCTTGAGAATTGGCTTTTATCTCTTGATAGCAATTAATGTTTCCCTCGCAACCAGTACAGAATCGATACAAGGCCCCATTATTTTTGCAGTCGGCGTGCTTTCTATTCCCTTCTTCCTGTTATTAGCTTCGGGGCGAAAAATCATAATTCGCTATCTCATTCCTTATGCCGCATTTCTCCTCTTATGTTTTCTCGCACTCTCATTCGCTCTATTTAACAAGGGACCCCTCGCCAAATTTGTGTTTCAGCCTTCGGTAATCTTTCGAGGCGACTATATGCATGCCGGCTGGGAGATGTTCACCTCTCATCTGCTATTCGGAGTGGGCATGGATTCATATGGTGACTGGTACAGAGAAATGCGTGGAGAGGTTTCAACTTTACGCACCGGTCCTGATCGAACCTCCAACACGGCACACAACATTTTTCTTGATTTAGCATCTAATGGAGGCTTTTTGCTTGCCATGTCGTATCTCCTTTTGCTAGCGATGGTTATTTGGTCAATCATGGAGATGACGAAAAATGGAAGAGTGAAGAATCCTTTTGTATTAGCTGCTGTAGTTATCTGGGTCGCCTATCAGGTCCAGGCGTTAGTCAGTATCAATCAAATCGGCGTGGGAGTTTGGGGTTGGATTTTCAGCGGTTTGATTGTTGGAATGGCGAGAATTGACGACTCCGATAATTTCTCGACTTGGAGGTCATTTTCGGCCTCTGGAGAGTTAAATCGTCGATTTCGAGGTAAAGCCTTACCTCCCGTTCAGATGCTTGCTATTTTTTCGGGCTTAGTTATTGGTTTTGCCAGCACTCTTCCGCCGCTAGCGGCAGATGCTGCTTATCGAGCGGCAAGTAGTAAAGGAAAATTTGAGGGGCTCTACCAGGCGGCAAAAAAAATGGGATCGACCCAGCAGCATCGAGAGCTGGTCTTGGATTTAACTATGAGAAATAATCTTGCAAGTGAGGCGAGACTTGTAGCGGATGAACTCGTGGCGAAATATCCGAGGAATTCCTTTGGTTGGCGAGTTCTGAGCGTTGCCGCTGCCTCGACTCCAGAGGAAAGAGCAGCAGCCCTTCAAAGAACTATAGCTCTCGACCCTTTCAACCCTGAGCTGCGATCGGACGTTCAGCCTTGAGAGCTGAAAAGTCCGTTTTGTCCATTTAACACAACAATCCGACCCTTAAACCGTTGAAGGGGTAGTGGCAGCGACGGCTGTCATGGCTTTATCCTCGATTTCGAAAAAGGATGTAAAAGTTGGCCCGCTTTAAGAGTAAGTCCAGCAATCGTGAACCTCGTTCTTGGACGGTTGCCGAGTTGGGGGCTTTCTACGTGGCCAATAGGTCCGAGTTCATCACCCATGCGAATCGCATTTTGAAAGAATCTGCTCGGGCGGAAGAGGTTGTCCAAGATGCATTTTTGAAGATAGTTCTCGCAGCTCCTGAGTTGGAATCCAAAGAACACGCGCTTGCCTATGTTCACAGAACTATTGAAAATCTTTGTATGGATATTTTCCGTCTCGAGTCACGTCGCCCCAATTTGGTCCTTTTGGATGATGTGACTGCGGAAGCTGAGCGGAGCTGGACTCAAACTGCAGATCTAAGTGATTCATTGGTTGGAGCCGAAGATGCCGCGATAGTACGCCAAGCACTTTCGCTCCTGTCTCCTGCGGAGAGAGCTGCTCTCGTCATGTGGGAAATTGAAGGGCGCTCAACCAAGGAAATCGCTCGTGAGTTGGGAGTAAAGGAGAGCACGGTTCGTCACACTGTTTCTCGTGCTCGCAATTCGCTCAAGAGAATTCTCACAGAGCTTGTAATTGATGAGAAGCGCGGATACACAGCACTTGATTTTCTTTCAAAGTCCTACAGAAAGTCAGTTGAAGTGGCCAAGAAAGGTTCGAAGGTCGCTCTTTCGCTGGTTCTAGTCTTCTTTGCATTCCTTGGATTTAACTCCATACCAAATCCAAGTCTTGAGTTGACTTCACAGATCAAGGAGCCAAACAGTGAATCAACTGATACCAAGCCGTCTGTGCAAGAAACAAATTCTGATAAGGCGTTTCAAGAGACAGTAGTCAAGTCATCCGAAAAGACTCCAAAGCTGACTTCCCCCGTTGCGAATATGAAAGCCTCGCCCCTAAAGTTTCCGGGACTTGATAAGAATGGTGTTCCAACTGGATTTACGGTTTCTGACTCAACTGGCTCACTCGGTTCAGCAAGTTTCTTTGAGAGGACAACCGTCGCCACGGAGACCGACCTTTCCATTGGGCAGATCCTCAAGACTGATGCTGGGGCGGCAAATATCTTTCTCTCGCAAACACTCACAACCGACTCAAATGGCCTTTCTTACCGGCCCACCCTCTCTTTTGGTCAGTCGGGATACTGGGTTCCCCTCCTCGTTAAGGTCTCTTCAACGGAAATCACCCGTCAAATGAACGGGAATTATCTCTTTACCGCATACATTGCCGTAGAATCAGCCATTGAGACGCCTATAAAGATAGTGGCAACAGCTAGTGGCCGCGATCTTGCCGGGCCGCCTAGGCAGGTCATAACCCGCTTAGTGCTAGACCCAAGTAAGACAAAAGTTTTGGCTCAAGCAATCCAAGTGATTGAAAGAGAAGCCAAGGCATGACCGGCTCTCATAACAGGTTTCTTCACCGCGTCCGGATACGCGGTGAAGAATGTGGTGCAGTAGCACGTGCATTGCATCACGAGGTGAGGTTGTAAATCTCACCAGGCCGATCTAGGGAAAGCCTCTAGGTCGACTAATGAAAGGAAAGTAATGTCAAAACTGACATTCAAGCGCATAGCGCTTGCTTTGGTGGCGACTCTTGGTCTCGGAGTTCTTTCTTCGGGTCCATCAAGCGCCGCTCCTGTTGGCAGTTCCGACACATTGACTCTGTCCGCAACAACAGCCTCAATTGCTGTCGGTGAAACGGCTTCTGTCACGATCACTGCGAGATTTATTTCGTCGGCAGCTGCTGACTCTGTGTTGGTAAGAGTAATTAATGAATCCGCACCTAATTCTGGTAACGGTACCTTAGGTATGTATGTAACGGATTCTGCAAATGTTCGTGTTCGATCTGCTGGCTATACCTCTGGAGCAGCGGGTAACTTAGTTCTTGGAGCTGGGGTTCAAAAGGACGATTTTGATACGTCCCTGGCAACTCTTTCAGCGGGAACTTTCATGGCGTATGGAACTGAGGCTGCCAATGCAGCTGCGGCTCTAACGACTGTGTTCCGTTTCGTTGCCCCAACGGTAGTCGGTACTTATGTCTTCCGTGTCTATCAGACTGTTGGTGCGGGTGGTTCCTATACTTTTGTCGCAACTCCGCAAACCTTCACTGTTACGGTGACAGCAAACACTTCATCGGCCGCAAGTGCAACATACACAACGGCTTACTTGAATAGAGTTGACGAGTTCCCAGCAGCCTCTGGTCGCATTTCCTCGACCGACAATCATGGAAGAAAGGGCGTTGAGTCTGACTCGACCCTGGTTGTTACCTCTGGAAGTACCCTCAACTCGAATAACTCCGCAATTGCAGTTTGGACCCCAATCGTTCGAAACTCTAGCGATACAAAGGTTGGAACTGTCAATACTGCTGATGGAGCCGTGAACAACCTTCGAGTTAAAGACTCTGTGGTCGTTACAATGACTGGACCTGGTCTCCTTGCGGCAAGTTCTCACTGGTCTGGCGTGTCATCAACGAGAGCAAAGCAAGTTACGATTGACTGGAAAGAGTCAGTCGTAGTTTATGCTGATGGAACTGCTGGCGTTGGAACTATCACAGGTTATGTCACATCACTAGCAGCTGCTAACAAGCTTGCTCAGGCTACAAAGTCAATTACATTTGTTGGCCGTGCGACTACATTCACCGTTACCGGTTACTCTGCAGCCGTAAGGGCAGGTAGTGCTGTGCGTTATGCCGGAGCAGCAGATTCTGCGACAGCAGCAGCTGAGGCAATTCGCTTCTTGGCTACTGATGCCGCTGGAAACGCAGTTACCGAGGCATCCTTGAGCACCGGACAGGGTGAAGGTGCCTTCTATGCAATTTCATCTGATACTTCGGTGATTGCAGCAGGAGAAGTCGGCGCTACTTACGCAGCATCTTCAGCACGAAGAAGCCCTGCACTTGCATGTTCCTATGACTCAACCTCATCGGTTGCTGGTTACTGGTACTGCACCGGCCGCGTATACGACACTGGAACCGTAACTTTGACCATTGTCGATTCACGCACAGTTACTCCAAACGGAGCTAACTACCTAACTTCAACCACTGATGCTGTATATAAGTCAGCTGCATTCTCAGTTACCTATGCAGGTAACGGAAATACCGGAACGATTGCCTTCAACAAGGCTTCCTACAACATCAACGAGGGTGCAACTCTTACTCTCACATGTAAAGATGGAGCAGGTCGCACTGTTGCTGATGGTCAATACACAGGATGCTTCAACAACCTTTCAATGAAGGCTGGGGCTCCTGTGTTTGGTCAAGATACTTCCGCAAATGCTACAGGTGGTTCATTCACAAACTTGGTTACTTACCTAGGTACAACTGGTCCATCTTTTGTAGGTGGAACTGATACAGCCTTGGTATTTATGCCAACTGTTGCAGGCACATACACCTTGCAAGGCAGAACTGGAACCGCAACTGCTGTAAGCGATCTCTTGACCTTCACAGTCGTAGATCCTGCACAGGTTGCAAACGCTGCTGCAATTGCTGCCGCACAAGCTGCTGCTGTCGCACAAGCTGCTGCCGCACAAGTTGCTGCTGATGCTGCAACTGATGCTGCACTTGAGGCAATCGATGCCGCTAACGCAGCAACTGATGCTGCAAACCTAGCTGCAGAAGCGGCTGACGCTGCAACTGTTGCCGCTGAAGAGGCACGTGATGCCGCTGACTCTGCAACCGCTGCTGTCGAGGCGCTTGCTGCTGAGGTTGCAACCTTGATGGCAGCCCTAAAGGCACAGATCACAACTTTGGCAAATACAGTTGCCAAGATTGCTAAGAAGGTAAAGGCATAAAGCCTTAAGACTTCTTCGATTCGAAGCCCGGCCCGCAAGGGTCGGGCTTCGGTCCTTTAGGAGACTAGGATGCGGAAAATGCGCGTTGCAGTTATTGGCCAGGGATATGTTGGCCTAACAATTTCGATGGGCGCAGTAAGCGCTGGACACGATGTTGTTGGAATTGATCTCTCGGAGGAGCTAGTTCGAGAGCTTTCTTTGGGAAAGTCGCATATTGAGGGTATTTCTGATTCTGATATCTCGGGCGCTTTAGGCTCAGGTCGCTATCGGGCCGCGACGGATTATCAAACCCTTGGCGATGCAGAATTAGTTGTCATTGCGGTGCCGACTCCGCTTGATGGTGGCGGTAAGCCAGATTTAAAGATTTTGGAGAGCGCTGCTAAGTCAGTTGGAAAATGCCTGAAGAGTCGTGCTTTGATTGTTAATGAATCAACTTCGCACCCCGGGACGCTGCGGAATTTGATTCGGCCGTTGATTGAGGCGGCTTCGCCGTTAGATCATTTGTATGCGATATCTCCAGAGCGAGTAGATCCGGGGAATGAGAGGTTTGGAACTCGAAATACACCAAGGATTGTTGGTGGATTGACGGATGAGGCGCGCGATAGAGCAATTGAGTTTTATCGCTCATTCTGTGATGAAGTTGTTTCTGCATCATCAGCTGAGGTGGCTGAAGCGGCAAAGCTGCTTGAGAATACATTTAGATTTATCAATATTGGGCTAGTTAATGAGTTCACCCAGATTATGAATGAGATGGGTATAGCGGCCGATGAAGTTATTGCGGCTGCGCGAACGAAGCCTTATGGGTTTATGCCGTTTCATCCGAACGTCGGGATTGGTGGGCATTGCATCCCAGTGGATCCGATTTACCTCCAGGCAAAAGCTAAGGAATTAGGGCTTGAGAGTCGTTATATCGCACTCTCCGAGAAGGTAAATGAGGAGATGCCGTCGTATGTTGTGGATCGACTCGTTTCTTTATATGGCGATTTGAAGGGTAAGAGAGTTCAAGTTTTTGGAGTCTCCTATAAGGCCGATGTCGCCGATACTCGTGAGACCCCTGCAAGCGCCGTGCTAAGTATTTTGAAGTCCAAAGGTGCGGTTGTGAGTTGGCATGATCCCTTGGTCAAGAGCTGGAATGGTGAGGAGCGTTCTCCTGTAGATAAAGGCGCTGACTTGGGGTTGGTTCTTGTGGCGCATAAGAAGTTGGATTTGAGTGGGTTCTCAGCGCCGGTGTTTACCATCAATCCAAATCCAAAATTCCCGAATTGGAGGCCACTGCTTAGCGTGCGCTAAGTGGCAATCATGAGTGAGATTCGAGTACTTCATGTAATTGCTCGAATGAATGTCGGCGGGACTGCAACTTATATTGCGAATTTAATCAAGGGTCTTGAATCCTCGGGCGTGAAGAATCTGCTTGCGATGGGATCGGTTCCTAAGGGTGAGGCAGAGGATTCGGTTGTTGAGACTTTGAAGATTGTGCGGGTTGCTGATTTATCGCGCGAGTTGCATCCATTTAAGGATTTAAAGGCCTATCGAAATCTTAGAGAGATTATTGAGGAATTCAAGCCGGATTTGATTCACACTCATACTTTTAAGGCGGGTTTTTTGCTTCGGTTTCGTGCGGGGCAAATACCGGTTGTTCACTCGTTTCACGGCCATCATCTTTACGATCCAGAGTTCGGTTTTGTGAAGCGGGGAGTTCTTAATTCTCTGGAGCGAAGGTTGGCCAAGCGCTCCGCGGCGATTGTGACGATTGGTAGGAAAGTAGGGGATGAGTTATTGGAAGTTGGGATTGGTGAGATTTCACAGTTCCATCCAATCGCACCTGGGATTGAGGAACCGAAAGTTGATTTAGTTGCTGATCGAGGGGGCGAGTTTGGGATTTCAAAGAGCGAG
>Ga0194123_10003236_pt1 | contig 19856 bp, 18 predicted proteins | sample TA2MahsurfametaG_5_FD_155479 | JGI IMG/M metagenome (GOLD analysis project Ga0194123, IMG submission 155479) | Freshwater microbial communities from Lake Tanganyika, Tanzania - TA2015023 Mahale A surface | ecosystem: Environmental > Aquatic > Freshwater > Lake | place: Tanzania: Lake Tanganyika... | reverse complement strand
CATAAAGGGCATGCAAATTTCGCGGAAAAAAGATGTGATTTATTCGTATCCATCTCCACTGCAATCATTTTACCATCCGCAAGCTTTAATGCGGTTTCGGTTGACTCCGTGATGCGCTGCTTAATGTCTGGATTAATTTTAATGCGATCCACGACGACATCGACTTGATGTTTTTTAGTTTTAGTGAGTTTGGGTAGTGCATCAATCTCATAAATCTCACCATCGATACGTAAACGAATATAGCCTTGTGCTTTTAAATCTTCAAATAAATCTTGTTGCTCACCTTTGCGGCTATTCACAATAGGGGCTAACAACATAATCTTTGTATCATTGGGCAATGCTAATAAGGTATCCACCATCTCCGATACCGTTTGCGATTGCAAAGTATGGGCGTGCGTCGGGCATTCAGGCTCACCCGCTCTTGCATAGAGCAACCTTAAGTAGTCATGAATTTCAGTGACGGTCCCCACGGTGGACCGTGGATTATGAGAGGTTGATTTTTGTTCAATAGAAATCGCGGGTGATAAACCTTCAATCAAATCTACATCAGGCTTATTCATGCGCTCTAGGAATTGTCGTGCATAGGCGGATAAGGATTCAACATAGCGACGTTGACCCTCAGCGTAGAGGGTATCAAAAGCTAAGGATGATTTGCCGGAGCCGGATAAGCCTGTAATGACAATCAATTTATTGCGGGGTAAATCGAGTGAAATATTTTTTAGGTTATGGGTTCTGGCCCCGCGAATCTTAATCGTATCCATGTCGCTTTAAGCTTTTTAAAGGTAACCTGTTAATATACGAAATTATTCAAAAATAAGAAATATCTAATTCAAGTTTATGAAGATAGAACAAGGCATGACCCCGCTCGAGATTCGATCCAGTTTAAGTTTGGCATCGATTTATGGTTTAAGAATGTTAGGTATGTTTTTAATCCTGCCTATTTTTGCGATCTATGCCGAAGGCTTACCCAGCAGCCCTTCAGCCTTTCAAGTAGGTTTAGCACTGGGTGCTTATGGTCTTACGCAAGCTCTCTTTCAATTACCTTTCGGTATGTTATCTGACCGCTATGGGCGCAAAAATATCATTTACATTGGCCTCCTTTTATTTGCTTTAGGCTCTTTTGTGTCAGGCTATTCGGACGATATTCATATCATTATTCTAGGTCGTGCCATTCAAGGGGCAGGCGCTATATCAGCCGCCATCACAGCCCTTGTCGCTGATCTCACACGAGATGAACATCGCACCAAAGCGATGGCGATGATTGGAGCCACCATTGGCATCACTTTTGCCTTGTCTTTAATGGGCGCACCTCTTCTAAATAAGCTGATAGGTGTGCCTGGTATTTTTATGCTGACAGGCCTTTTATCTCTACTTGCTATTTTAGTGGTGCGCTTTGTGGTGCCCACACCTTTGACTCTTACGACTTCCAAAGTATTAAAAGCATCTCAGCCATCCTTTAAATCAATCCTTAAAGATACCCAGCTCTCACGTTTAAATTTTGGGATATTTGCCCTCCATGCCGCTCAAATGGCGATGTTTATTGTGGTGCCTATCGCCCTTGCGACCTCAGGTGGATTAGATGTCAACCAACATTGGAAAGTCTATTTGCCTGTACTTCTTACTTCATTTATTTTTATGGTGCCTATCATTATCTTGAGTGAAAAATTCAATCAATCAAAATTCATATTCATTGGCTCTATTTTTTTAATGCTCATCGCTCAACTCATGTTTGGCGTTTTGATTCATGTTTTTTGGGGCCTCATCGCATCTTTATTTGTCTACTTTGTAGCCTTCAATGTTTTAGAGGCAAGTCTACCCAGTTTGATTAGTAAAATTGCCCCGCCAAGCGCTAAAGGGACAGCGATTGGGGTGTATAATACCTATCAATCATTAGGCGTTTTTTTTGGTGGTTTATTAGGTGGTTTATTAGCGGATTTGGGTGGCAGTTTTTCAGTGTTTTCGTTTTGTGCCATTTTGATGACATTGTGGGCAACTTTTGCATTATCGATGAAAGCACCGCCCGCAATTAAAACCTTGATGTTTATGATTCAAAATAAATCATTACTCAAAAGCCCTAAACAATTAGCTTTGATAGAGCTTAAATTACAAAAAATAAAAGGTGTGCGTGATGTCATGATCTTGCTTGAAGAGGGCCGGGTGATGCTAAAAGTCAACAAGCACGAAACGATTCATGAAGCATCGATTATTCAGTTATTAGGAGGGAAACATGGCGTCAGTCAATAAAGTCATTTTAATGGGCAACCTAGGCAAAGATCCTGAGGTGCGATTTATGCCTAACGGGGATGCTGTATGTAATTTTAGTATTGCGACTACTGATAACTGGAAAGATAAAAATGGTGAGAAACAAGAGCGTACCGAATGGCATAACATTGTGATGTATCGAAAGTTAGCCGAGATCGCAGGCGAATATTTAAAAAAAGGACGTCCCGTATTTATTGAAGGTAGACTTCAAACGCGCAAATGGCAAACCAAAGAAGGCCAGGATCGTTACACCACTGAAATTATTGCAGAGAGTATGCAAATGTTAGGCGGTCGAGATAGCAGTGGCGGATCATCCGGTAGCTCATCAAATGCGCAAAATCAACCTGCATCACAAGGTCATGATGAATTTAATCAAGCCCCCCAAAGAACAGGTGGCGCACCGCAAGCGGCAGCCACTAACTTTGACGACTTTGAAGACGATATCCCTTTTTAATTTAACATATCGTTTTTTAATTCATGCCTATTTTTGATTTCAGATGTGAGGCTTGTGGATGCTCAAAAGAGCTACTCCGTAAAATTTCAGATTCCATTTTGACTAAATGTCCTGAGTGCCATAAAGAAACTTTTAAAAAACAAGTCTCAGCTCCTAGCTTTCAGCTAATAGGTTCTGGATGGTATGTCACAGACTTTAAAAATAAATCTAAAGATGTTGCAAAGACTGATACCAAAACTGAAACTAAAAAAGATGTGAACGCATCTTCAACTTCGAGTTAACTTAAATACTATGTTTAAACGTTATTTTTTAACTGGTTTACTTGTTTTAGTCCCTCTTGCGATTACGCTATGGGTGATTACCTCTCTGATCCATTTTTTAGACCAAACGCTCATTTGGTTACCTTATGATTATCAACCTAGAAATCTCTTTGGATTTGATATCCCAGGATTAGGGGTTGTTTTAACACTTGGCGTAATTTTAGGTATAGGACTTTTAGCGTCTAATTTATTTGGTCGTCAATTTTTAAAATTATGGGAAGTGATACTTTCAAGACTTCCGTTTGTGAATTCGATTTATTCAAGCATCAAACAAGTCTCTGACACTTTATTTTCAGAATCGGGCCGAGCGTTTAATAAAGCGGTACTCATTCGTTATCCTGATCGCGATACTTACACGATCGCATTTTTAACAGGAGAGCCCAGTCCTGAAATTGCAAAACATCTAAAGGGTAAGTACTCAAGTGTTTATGTACCGACAACCCCTAATCCCACCTCAGGTTATTTTCTGATGGTGCCTCAAAAGGATATGGTGGAATTAGATATCAGTGTTGATCAAGCGTTGAAGTATGTGATCTCCATGGGTGTGGTGCCACCCCGTAAAAAAATCAAAAAAAATTAATTTTATATATAGAGAATATCAAAAATGATGCGAACGCATTACTGTGGTAATTTAAATAAAAAACATATTGGGGAGACAGTGACGCTATGTGGCTGGGCTCATCGTCGTCGCGATCATGGAGGCGTGATCTTTATTGATCTTCGTGATCGTGAAGGTATTGCTCAAATTGTGATTGATCCTGACACTAAAGAAACATTTGCGATCGCTGAATCGATCCGCAATGAATTTGTTTTAAAGGTTGTATGTAAAGTCAGGGCGCGACCGGAGGGGACAGTGAATTTAAATATACCCACAGGTGAAGTCGAAATGTTGGCGTCCGTCATTGAAATTTTAAATCCTTCGTTAACACCCCCATTTATGCTCGATGATGATTCTATTTCAGAAATGATTCGTCTTGAATATCGATTTATGGATCTTCGTCGTCCGATGATGCAAAATAATTTACGTCTTCGCTATCGTGTGGCAAAAGTCTTACGTGACTTTTTAGATGAAAATGGATTTATGGAGATTGAAACACCGATGTTAACTCGAAGCACACCTGAAGGTGCGCGAGATTATCTTGTGCCATCACGCGTACATGCAGGTGAGTTTTTTGCACTCCCCCAGTCCCCTCAATTATTTAAACAATTATTGATGGTGTCAGGTTTTGATCGTTACTTCCAAATCACTAAATGTTTTCGCGATGAAGATCTAAGAGCGGATCGCCAGCCTGAATTTACACAAGTCGATATCGAAACTTCATTTATGAATGAAGAGGACATCATGAACATTGTCGAAAAAATGATTCGTGAAATGTATAAGAAAGTCGCGTCCGTTGATTTGCCAACTCAATTCCAGCGTATGACATATCTTGAAGGGATGCATAAATATGGCACAGATAAGCCTGATATGCGTGTGACTCTAGAAATGACTGAGTTGACTGATGTGATGAAAGACGTCGACTTTAAAGTTTTTGCAAACGCAGCCTCTATGAAGGGTGGTCGTGTCGCGGCATTAAGAGTGCCAAACGGATCCGCGATCACACGCTCTGAAATTGATGCCTATACCGAATTTGTCAAAATCTATGGCGCTAAGGGTTTAGCTTATATCAAGATTAACGACGTCAATGAATTAAACGAAACAGGTCTTCAAAGCCCAATCGTTAAAAATATTCATGCGAACGCGTTAAAAGCGATTATTGAAAAAACAGGTGCCGCAAATGGCGATATTATTTTCTTTGGTGCCGATAAAGAAAAAATTGTGAATGAGGCTCTAGGTGCATTAAGACTTAAAATTGGACATGAAAAAAATCATGTGGATGGAAGACTATGGGCACCGCTATGGGTGGTTGATTTCCCGATGTTTGAATATGATGAAGAATCTGATCGTTGGGTCGCTATCCATCACCCATTTACAGCTCCTAAAGAAGGTCATGAAGACTTGTTAGCGACTGACCCAGGCAAATGCCTATCAAAAGCTTACGACATGGTGATCAATGGCTGGGAAGTCGGTGGTGGCTCCATTCGTATTCATGAGGAAAAAGTACAGTCCAAAGTCTTTGAGGCGTTAAAAATTTCAAAAGAAGAGGCTAAAGAAAAATTTGGATTCCTTCTTGATGCTCTTCAATACGGGGCTCCTCCTCATGGCGGCTTAGCCTTTGGCCTTGATCGACTGGTGACTTTATTAGCAGGGGCAGAATCGATTCGTGATGTGATCGCGTTCCCTAAAACACAGCGAGCTCAATGTCTTCTTACCAAAGCACCGAATGTGGTTGATGAAAAACAATTACGTGAGCTCCATATACGTCTTCGCACCCCACAACCCACTACCTAAAAAAAATTGCGACATGATTTTATCTATCAATCATATCCAGCTTGTCGCAGAAAAAGATTTGGTCATTCAACTTAGAGATTTCTACTGTAATGTCGTGGGACTTACCGAGGGCTTTCGACCTGCATTTGAACGCTTTGGATTTTGGTTATATATTGGCGACAAAGATGTTTTGCATCTCATCACGCCGAAAGAAGGTGATAGTCGCACATTGCAAAAATCGTCTTATGATCATGTGGCCTTCAAAACAGATCACTATCAAGATGTATTAAAAAAACTAAAACGACTCAATATTCCTTTCGAAGAAAAACCTATCCCAGGCATATCTGCACATCAAATTTTTTTAAAAGATCCAGCAGGCAATCGTGTCGAACTCAATTTTGAAGATTAAGATACATTAATTTATGAGCAAAATTGGAAGCTCTACAAAAATTCAAAGGCTCCTCAAGGAGTCCTCTTTACTTTGTCATTCCGGAAAATTCAATGAGGCGAAAGAAATATATCAATTACTTTTAAAATCAATTCCAAATCATCCAGAAGTTTTAGGCAATCTTGGCACTATAGAACTTCAAGGAGGCAACACTGATTTAGGTATCTCTTACCTCACCACAGCTTTAAAATCGAATCCTTCAGAAATAAAATTCATCATTAATCTAGCTAACGCTTGTATCTCCATCAGTAAATTTAAAGAAGCACTTGAGTATTTAAATTCGGGAGAAAAAATCAGCCCAAATCTTTTAAACATCCTCTATAACAAGGCGAGAGCTCTTAGAGGCTTAAATGAATTTGATGCTGCGATAATCTATTTAAATAAGTGTCTCACTTTAGATCCGAATAACTATTTGGTGTTGTGTGATCTTGGTTTACTTTTTACACAGAAAGAGAATTTTGAAGTAGCAAAAGATTTTTACAGCAAAGCAATCAAAATTAATCCTGAGAACTATCTGACTTATTATAACCGTGGATCAACATATGAAAAGCTAAATGAATTTCAAAATGCACTTGAGGACTACAATGTAGTGATTCAAAAAAATGCTTTTTTTGAACCAGCATTATTTAATAGATTTAGAATTTTATGGAAACAAGGAATCTTTAACGAAGCCCTTGATCAAATCAATTATCTAATCAATTTAGATAAAAACAATATAGATTATTTATTTTTTAGGGCAAATCTTTTTGCAGCATTTAAAGAATTTGATCTTGCAATCAAAGACTATGATCATGTATCAAATATAAGTACTAATTCCTCTAAATCTGATGAAGCCATAACAGAAAAAGCATTTATAAAGCTTACATTGAATGAATTTAGAGAAGGATGGAAATTTTATGAATCGCGATATCATATTAAAGATAAAATCTTTTCACTTAAACCAAAGCTCATTGATTTTAATTTCAAAAATAAAAAAATATTTATATGGGCTGAGCAAGGTTTAGGTGACCAAATCATTTATAGCAGCCTATTGTATGATGCATTGAAAACTCAAAATCATTTTTATGTCTCACTGGACCCAAGACTCATTCCCCTTCATCAGCGATCATTCGCCCATTTTGAGCATATAACATTTATCTCAATGCAAGAAAAAATTGAAGAATCGGAATATGATTTTCATTTACCGATAGGTAGCTTAGGACAATTTTTTAGAAATTCATTAGAAGATTTTAACTCCCATCCTTACGCTTATTTAAAGGCAGATAAATTACAAGTAAATGATTTGAGAAGCAAAATTAAAAAGAATAAACAAAATATTTGTGGAATTGCCTGGATGAGCAAGAACAGTGAGCTTGAAAAAGAGAAGAGTCTATCCCTAGATCAACTTGTTCCTATACTCTCTCAACCTAATACTATATTTGTAAATTTGCAATATGGTGAAACTTCAAAAGAAATAAAAAATATATCAGATCAGTACGGTATTGAAATAATATCTATGGATGAAATAGATAATTTTAACGATATCGATGGATTAGCTTCACTTATTGCCGCTTGCGATTATGTTGTCACGAGTAGTAATGTCACGGCACATATTGCTGGCGCATTAAATAAAAAAACTTATTTATTAATCCCCTACAGTGAAGGAAAAATATGGTATTGGGGAGAATCAGAAAATAAAAGTCTATGGTATCCTTCTATAGGAATTTATCGGTGCAGTGTAAACAATTTTTGGTCTGATCCAATTCAAAAAATAACTACTGAATTAAAAGATATTCAAGAATGAATGAAAAAATAAATATTGTAGTGGGATTTGACCAGAGAGAAGCTATCGCTTATCACACTTTTACGCAAAGCATTATAGAAAAGTCATCCATTCCTGTGCATTTTACACCCCTTGCTATCAATACCCTGAAGGGCTATGAGGAAAGTCACAAGGATCGTAGTAATGAATTCATTTACTCTCGATTTCTTACACCGTATTTAAACAATTTTCAGGGGTGGGCTATTTTTGCTGACGGGGACATGATCTGCCAGGTAGATATTAAGGAGCTGTGGGATCTACGTGATGAATCTAAAGCACTCATGGTGGTTAAACATGATTATATTACAAAAGTAAATCGAAAATATCTTGGTAATATTAATGAAAACTACCCCAGAAAAAATTGGTCAAGTCTTATCCTTTGGAACTGTGGACACTTAAAACATAAAATACTTACGCCTGATTTTATAGCTCACCAATCAGGTCAGTTTCTTCATCGCTTTTCTTGGCTAGATAATGATGACATTGGAGATTTACCAAAGGAATGGAATTGGCTTGCTATTGAATACCCTATCAATAACTCTGCTAAAATTATTCACTATACGCTTGGAACGCCATGTTTTAAAGACTATAAAAACACAGACATGGCTGATATTTGGCATAAGACTCAAAAGAAAGTATTACAGGGATTTGAATAATTATTAAGGATAATGTCTCATGAAGCACTATCGTAAAGAGCTATGGTTTAATGCACCTTCGAGAATGCACTTCACAAATATTACCCCTGATATCAAGGATTGTATCATCGAGAGCAATATCAAAGAGGGTCTATTGCTTGTTAATGCAATGCATATTACCGCGAGTGTATTTATCAATGACGACGAATCAGGCCTTCATCATGACTATAAAAAATGGCTGGAATCCCTAGCCCCTCATGAACCTATCTCCCAATATCGTCATAATGATACAGGTGAAGATAATGCAGATGCCCACATCAAGCGACAAATAATGGGAAGAGAAGTAGTTGTAGGCATTACAAACGGAAAGCTAGACTTTGGCCCTTGGGAACAAATTTTTTATGGTGAATTTGACGGACGCAGAAAAAAAAGAGTCCTCGTTAAGATTATTGGTGAATAATATCCTCCGAGGACTAAAGATGACTTTACAAGTCGAAAATGATAACCAAATATCATGAAGACATCCAATAGCGAGGAGTAATTAAAGCAATTAAAATTATTTAAATCCTATCGACTAGATAGTTCGAATGATGCTTCAAAAAATCTCTTCGACTCGAAAATATTAATTTAAAAATCTTATTGATTTTATTCTTACGTAAACATGACCTCTCATAATAAATTAGATACTGAGTTAGATGAAGTGCAGGGTCTTTTTAACCAAAGTAAATTTGATCTAGCCTTATCAAAAGTATCTAAGTTAATTAAAAACAATAAAAAACACTTTTTACCCTACAACTATAGAGGGATCATTTTTTTAAAAAAGGGTCAATATTCTGAAGCGCTGATAGATTTTAAAAAAGCAACAGATTTAGATCCAAATTTTCTCTTAGGCTATAACAACATCGCTTTATGTTACCGAGCTATGGGTAATATAGAGTATGCAGTTAAAAACTTAGTGAAAGTGATACAAATAGATCCAAATATTCTAGAAACGCGCATCAATTTAGGCTCATGTTATTCTGATCTGGGTAAATACGCTGAATCATTAAATCAATTTCATTATGCACTTAAATTAAATGAGGAGAATGAATTTACTCATCATCTGATTGCGGATGTATTTATCAAAGTCTTGAAATTTAAGGATGCAAGGGAACATCATCAAAAAGCACTTACAATTAACCCTGGTAATTTTATGAATTATTTTTTAATTGCAACGGATAATCTTTGGGCAGGAGACCATATCAATGCAGCTAAAAATTTTCGTAAAGCCATTGAGTTAAATCCTGATTTTACTGAGTCCTTTTATGGATTATCCAGAGCTGAAAAAATCTCACGCGCTGATGCTGTTGTCCAACTTGCTGAAAAGATGATCTCAATACCTACACTCTCTGATCACGACCAAGTATTTTTAAAATTTTTTTTAGCTCGAGTCTATGAAACAAATAAAAATGAAGAACTATTCTTTAAATTTCTAAGAGAGAGTAATGCAACAAAAAAAAGTATTTCAAAATATAGCCACTCACAATCTTTGTTGTTATTTAATAAAATTAAGAATATTTACCTTAAGCACATAGATACTTTATCAGAGCCTAATCATGAAACTCTTAAATCTAAAAATGAAATAAATCCAATCTTTATCGTGGGCATGCCACGGTCTGGCACATCACTGGTTGAGCAAATTCTCTCTAATCATTCTCTTGTCTTTGGTGCGGGCGAAGTTCCTTCGCTTCACGGATCTTTGTTCAATCTATTCTCTTCAAGTGTTGAAAGCAAATCTTTCAAAGAAGAGCTTCAAAAAATAAAAGAAAATTATTTAAACCATCTTTCCGTTATGACAGATAAAAAAATAGTCACTGACAAGTTACCTCTCAACTTTCAGTGGATTGGTTTCATTTTATATATGTTCCCAAATACGAAAATTCTTCATATTATTCGAGAGCCGATTGCAACATGCTTTTCTATATATAAGACCCTCTTCTCCCCCGGCTCACTTGAGTTCTCTTATGACGAGGAAGACATCATTGAATTTTATAGGCTTTATGAAGACATCATGCAATTTTGGAATACCTACTTACCCAATCAAATACTTAATATTTCCTATGAGGAGTTAGTAGACCAACCTCAAGAGATTATGCAAAGAGTATTCAGCTTCATGGATTTACCCTATGATGGACATGTATTAGATATTCAAAACAATAAGCGTTCCGTTACCACTGCCAGTGATCTTCAAATACGAGATCAAATATATAAAGGCAGCTCAAAATCTTGGATGGTTTATGAAAAAAATCTACAAAAGTTCACGCAAGCATTCACATCGTACTAAAAAAATTATTTGGTTCACGGGCTTGTCTGGGTCAGGGAAGACCACACTAGGAATGAAATTGGTAAAATATCTGAGATCACTTAACTACGCTGCGATCTATCTAGATGGTGATGAAATGCGAGAAGGGCTTTCAAATGATCTCTCATTTACCGATGCTGGGCGAGAGGAAAACATAAGGCGAGTCGCTGAGCTCAGTAAATTATTAATCAAGCAAACAAATTTTGTGATTGTATCTACGATTTCTCCAAATGATAAATTACGAAATTTAGCTAAAAAAATCATAGGAAAGAAACTATTCAACCTCATCTACCTATCCACGCCGATCAATACGTGCATCAAGAGAGATCCAAAAGGTTATTACCTAAAAGCTTCGCAGGGCAAGGTCCAAAACTTCACCGGCATTTCCTCTATATATAAAGCTCCGAAGGTGCCCGACTTAGAGATTGATACAAGTAAGGTGAGTCAGAAGGCCTCGCTACAAAAATTGAGAGATTATCTTAGTCTTATTTGAGATTTAGAAAAGACCCAAAAAAAAGCGCCCAGAGGGCGCTTTTTTAATACATCTCTAAACAAGATTACTCTTAGAAGAACAGAATTGCGCCAAGGGAACCAGTTGTCGCTTTATTTTTATCTCCATTATGAGCTCTTGATTCAATATCATTCCACTCAGCAACTAAGTTTAAGTGCTTGGTGAGTGGATGGTATAGACCCACTGTGTATCTTTCATTTGAATCAACAAGACTAGTAGAAGAGGCTTCACCTGCAGCTAGGTCAAGATTTGATCTGCCATACGCAACACCCAACTTTGTTTTGATTGGAAGCACGTAAGTCGCTTGAACATAGCCACCGTCAGAGTCACGTTTACCGTTTGCAGAAGAAAAACCATTACCAAGGAGCAATGTTGTACCCACACCTTCACCCTTATAGTAGTAAGCAGTCAAACCTGCATTACCAGCATTAATGTAAGCGCCAATATCAGCAGCGGTTGCTGTGTACTCTGCGCCACCTGCAAAAGCCTGAGTTGCACTGCCAGTATTTAACTTAACCTTGGATGAATGACCACCCACCCAAAGCTTACCGCTGAAGTTATCCTGAGCGAATGAGTATGAAGCCTTACCTTCTAAACCAAAACGGTCTTGGTACAAGTGCTGACCGAATAAACCACCATTACCGTCAAGTGTTGAAATTTGACGATCTAGGCCTTGGTTTGGATTGACAATACCCACAGTCGCTTGGAGGCCATTGAAATTAGGTGTTGTATAAGCAACTTGACCCTTCCAAGCAGCGTAAATATAACCGGTACCGATACCACCTAATGTAGTAGATGTACCTGAATTACCTGCCGCTCCACCCACACCAAGGAGTGTCATGTCGTTAAGGATTGCATCGCTTGCGAAGATACCGATATCTTTACCAAGCTTGACAGAACCCCAAGACTTGTCACCGAATGAAACGTATGACTGACGGAATAGTGTATTTGGTCCTATATTACCTGCTCCGTCACCAGTAGAGCCATTTGATGAAACGTTTGGTTGTAAACTGATCGTGAATTCAACATCGACATCGTTTTGACGTGTCTTGCCAGTGAAACCTAACCATGCTGGTAAGAGACCTGTGTTAATACCTTGTGTTGTATCCTCACCAGCTTTATCTTTAGCGCCTGCAATACCACCAGTAATACTTGCTGCATGGTCAAACTTTGTCCAGCTAGCAAAAGCATTCACGTTACCGTTAACGTCTAATGTCCAATCACCTGCTGGAATAACAATACCAGCGTGTGCTGCTGAAGCAGACATTGCAAGCACTGCACCTGCTACCGCGTGTTTAATGTTCTTGTTCATATATTTCTCCTAATTTTAAAAACCTCATCAATCGCTTGATGAGAAAGTTCGCGAACTTTCCCAATGAATAAAAGCTTCATCAAGAAGGTTAATTGCATTATGAGCCATCAAACCTAGCGATCGCAAGTTTTTTTAGTGTTTTTTGCGACATTTCTGTGGGTTTGTTGTAAATTTACAACAAAATTGATTTAACCTATTGATTTATATGTATTTTTCAAACTCACGAATTGCATAACGATCGGTCATGCCGGCAATGTAATCCGCAATAACCCTTGGGGTTTCCTCTTTTCCGATCGATTGATAGTCAGAGGGAATTAGGCTTAAGTCATCCATGTACACCTTAAATAAGCCTTCAATCGTCTTCGCCGCCCTGTCGGTCATTTCTGTAACCTCAGGATGAAGGTATAAGGACCTCCTCAAGAACTGTTTTAATTGGAGCTGTTTTTCTGCCATCTCGGCTGAAAAGTCGATCATCGGACCATGAAGTCTCACCTCATCCACATTTTTGGGTTTGGATACCTTTATACAGGAGAGGCTAGTTCGACATAAATCATCCACCAAATTATGGATCATGCGGCGGATCGTTTCATGGACAAGTCTTTTTTGAGACAAATCGGGATAGAGTGCTTTGACCTTTAAGGCATGCTCTTTAAAAAGAGAAACCTCCATCAATTGATCGATTGATAAAAGTCCTGACCGAATGCCATCGTCAATGTCGTGATTGTTATAGGCGATCTCATCCGCGAAATTGGCAATCTGTCCCTCGAGCGTTGTCTCGGTTTTATTCAAAAATCTTTGACCCACATCGCCTAACTTTTCAGCATTTTTAATCGAACAGTGTTTCAAAATACCCTCTCTTGTTTCAAAGGTAAGATTAAGCCCATCAAATTCGGCATATCTTTGCTCTAGAAGATCCACGACCCGAAGTGACTGAAGGTTATGTTCAAATCCACCATAATCTTTCATGCAACGGTTTAGGGCGTCCTGGCCTGCGTGACCAAAAGGGGTGTGGCCTAAATCATGGGCTAAGGCGATGGCTTCGGCTAAATCCTCATGCAGATTTAAAGTACGCGCAATGCTTCTTGCAATTTGCGCGACTTCTAAACTGTGCGTTAAACGGGTTCTGAATAAATCACCCTCGTGGTTCACGAAGACTTGCGTCTTATACTCGAGTCGTCTAAAGGCAGTCGAGTGGATCACGCGATCACGATCACGCTGAAAATCGTTCCTTAAGGTTGAGGTTTCTTCTTTAAAACGTCGGCCGCGCGATTGTTCAGGGTGCGCGGCATAGGGAGCCAACTTCATCATGCTGAAAATTTAGAAGTCTGAAGTGTAGTCTTTAAATGTTTTAAATCGTAATTACTCGTGATGACAGAGTCGCCAATACCCTTTTGAAGCACCAATCTAATTTTTCCATCGACGACTTTCTTATCCATGCGCATGAGTGCCATGTATTGATCCTCACTCATCTTTGGAGGATCAATGGGAAGTTTGGCTTCTTTTAAAAGCTTCACGATGCGATTAAATTCATGATCTTTGACCCAGCCCATAAGTTTTGATAAATGAGCCGCCATCACGATACCTGTGGCGACCGCTTCGCCATGAAGCCAAACACCATAGCCCATGGCATTTTCAATCGCGTGCCCAAACGTATGTCCGAGATTGAGTGTCGCCCTGACACCTGATTCGTGCTCATCCATCTCGACGATATCCGCCTTGTTTTGACATGAGCGTTGGATCGCTTCAATTAGAAGCGATGGATTTAATTTCATTAAGCCTTCCATATTTTTTTCAAGCCAATCAAAAAAGGCTTCATCACGAATCAGTCCATATTTAATGACCTCGGCCATGCCTGCAGAAAATTCTCGCTGAGGTAACGTTTTTAAAGTATCAATATCTGCGATCACACATTGAGGCTGATAAAAAGCACCGATCATATTTTTACCTAGAGCGTGATTAATCCCTGTTTTACCCCCGACCGATGAATCGACTTGCGACAATAGTGTGGTGGGTATTTGTATAAAAGGGACCCCCCTTAAATAAGTCGCAGCGGCATAGCCTGTCATGTCGCCAATCACACCACCGCCTAAGGCAATGAGAGTGGTGGTGCGTTCAGATTTTTCTTTTAACAGTGCATCGTAGATAAGATTTAATGTCTCTTGATTTTTATAGACTTCCCCATCAGGCAAGATGATTGGAAATGCTTGAATACCATGTTGTTTTAAGCCATGTAATAAGGGATCAAGATACAAAGGGGCGACCGTCTTATTGGTCACAATCGCCACATGTTTTTGTTTGAGATGTGGCTCAATCCATTTGATTTGAGACAGCAATCCTGCTCCAATATAAATGGGATAAGATCGATCCTCTAATTGAATATGAATGGTTTCCATGGACTTATCTTAGAAGTGCCTCAATTTTATGAATAATCGTTTGTGTTTTTTGTTGGCCTGTATCCACCACAAATGATGAAACCCTCAAATACAAGGGGTGTCTTTCTTGATAGAGATGATTTAAAGTATCTAACATATTGCCCTGTTGTAAAAGCGGGCGATCTTTATCAAACGCCATGCGTTTCGCCAAATGCTGAGGCTTCGCATTCAAATAAATAACCTTACCTCTTTCTTTCAATATACGTCTATTTTCTTCACTTAATACAGCACCCCCACCTGTGGCTAAGATGATATCTTTTTTACTTGTTAACTCATCAATCATCTGTGTCTCTCTTTTACGAAAACCTTCCTCGCCTTCAAGCTCAAAAATGACTGATACTTTCACGCCCAATTTTTTTTCAATTTCATGATCCGTGTCATAAAAAGTTTTATTAAGTTTTTTGGCTAACAATTTACCTATGGTCGTTTTACCAGCACCCATGAGTCCTACAAAAAAAATATTGTCATTCATCGTGACCATGACGAACTAGCTTTATATTCAAGAATACTCATTATTTTAAGGGATTAATAAGGTCATGGCTCGAATTGCTTACAAATAATCCTCAACACCTTTTATAATAGGGCTCATTAAAAATCAAAGTCATGACTCACTTCACTTAATGGCAAAATCAACCTTTTTTAAACGCCTCTTTTTGTGGTTTTTCATAAGCTTATCTGCGATCGGAGCATTAGTAGCTTTGACCATCGCTCTTGTCATTCCCTCATTACCCTCGCTAGAAAGCCTCACAGAATATCGTCCTAAATTACCCTTAAGGGTCTATAGCTCGGATGGTTTCCTCATGGCGGAGTTTGGAGAAGAACGCCGTGCCTTCATTAAAATTCAACAAGTACCAAAAAAAATGAAGAACGCGATTTTAGCGATCGAAGACCGTCGCTTTTATCAACACAAGGGTGTGGATGCGGTAGGTGTAGGCCGCGCCATTGTCAAAAATTTAGTAGGAGCCTCTCATGAAGGGGCAAGTACGATCACGATGCAAGTCGCACGTAATTTTTTTCTGTCATCGGATAAAACTTTAAGAAGAAAAATTAGTGAAGTTTTTCTATCCTATAAGATTGAAAAAAATTTAAATAAGGATCAAATTTTAGAGCTTTATTTAAATCAAATTTATTTGGGTCAACGCGCCTACGGTTTTGGTGCGGCAGCCCTTGTCTACTATGGCAAGCCGTTAGAAAAACTCACTTTAGCTGAATGTGCGCTTCTAGCAGGGCTTCCTAAAGCGCCTTCGAATTACAACCCATTTAATAATCCCAAACGCGCGATTCAACGCCAGCGTGAAGTCTTAAAAAATATGTTGCATTATGAATTTATTGATCAAAAAGCTTTTGAAGAAGCGATGAGTCAAACGCTTCATTTCAAGGAGTCACGACAATCCAGAGACTTGATGGCTGATCACGCCTCTGAAATGGTAAGACAAACACTCTACGATCAGTATCAAGAGGATATCTATACGAGTGGCATCAAAGTCTACACCACCATTAAAAAAGCGAATCAAGAAGCGGCTAATGAAGCCGTATTAAGAGGTATCTTAGATTACGATCGTCGCCACGAATATCGAGGCCCTGAAAAAATAATCGATTTAGAGGGTAAAAAATTTGAAGATCAAAAAGCTAAGATCGTCGACATACTGGATGGCCTCGAAGAATATAACGGATTTATTCCAGCGGTCGTTGTAAAAGCTGATGCCAAACATGTGGAAGCCTTCACTAAAAAAGGTGACATGATAGATATTAAAGGCGATAACTTGGTACTCATTCAAAAAACATTGAATGAGAAAGATCCTAAAAAAAGAAAAGTTAGCCCTGGTGCTGTGATTCGCGTCATTCAAAAAAATAAACAATGGGAAGTGGTGCAACTCCCAAAAGTCGAGGCTTCTTTAGTCTCCATAGATCCACAAACAGGTGCCATTACAGCACTCGTCGGTGGTTTTGATTTTAATCGCAATAAATATAATCACGTCACGCAAGCAAAACGTCAGCCTGGTTCCACCTTTAAACCTTTCATTTATTCTGCAGCATTAGAAAAAGGGATTACCCCTGCAACGATTGTCAATGACGCACCGCTTCATTTCTCGGCTTTGGAAACAGGGAGCGGTATGGACTGGGATCCACAAAACTATGATGGTGATTTTGATGGCCATATCAGACTGAGAAATGGTTTGGCTAAATCTAAAAACTTGGTTGCCATTCGTGTTTTAAAAGCGATTGGTCCTGCCTATGCACAAGATTATGCGACCCGATTTGGTTTTAACCCTGCCAACCACCCCGCTTACTTATCCATGGCTTTAGGTGTGGGCTCCGCAACACTCATGGAAATGGTGACCGCTTATGGAGTATTTGCGAATGGTGGCTATCTCAAAAAACCCTACCTCATTGAAAAGATGGTGGATAGTCAAGGTAAGGTGATCGATCAAGCCAATGCCATGTTTCAAAACGAAGAAACACCTCGCATCATTGACCCGCGTAATGCATTCATCATGACAACCCTTCTTCAAGACGTGGTCAATAAAGGAACCGCTCAAAAAGCAAAAGCATTAGGTCGCTCTGATATTGCAGGTAAAACCGGTACAACTAATAATCAAGTGGATGCTTGGTTTGCAGGGTATGCGCCTTCTCAAGTCGCTATCGCATGGATTGGATTTGACCAACCTAAAACGCTAGGTAAGTATGAAACGGGCTCTCAGGCTGCATTACCTATCTGGATTAAATACATGCAAACGGCATTAAAAGATGTACCTGTACAAAATTACAACATGCCTGATGGTGTCATCATTCAAAAAATTAAATCAGATACAGGTACGCTAGCAAATGAGAATGAAGAAGGTGTGAATGAATATTTCTATTCAGAGTTTCCACCGCATAATGAGATCCAACTCCTCAATTAATTTTTTTTAAAAAAAATGTTTCATATGGCAAGACAAAGTAAACACCTACGATTTCAAGTTGCACATAAGGCCGCTCAAATGATGGCTGAAGAAGGTATTAGCGATTATGCATTTGCAAAACGTAAAGCTGCTAAATTTTTTGGGCTTGATGATGGAGATGCGCTACCTTCGAATGATGAAATCAATGATGCCATTAGAGAACATCAAGCGATTTATTTTGATGAAGAACATGAAGCGCGTCTTAAAGTATTAAGGCTTGAAGCATTAAGCCTCATGAAAAAATTAATTGCTTTTAATCCGCATTTAACAGGGGGTGTATTAGATGGCACAGCAGGTCGATATCCTACGCTTCATATTCAGCTTTATACTGACTCCATGAAAGAAGTTGAATTTTTCTTACTTAATCACAATATTGCATACGAAACGCGCGATCGCAAATCACGCACTAAAGACCCCATGCAAGATAAAAAAATAACTCCGGTATTAACCCTTGAAGGCTCGATGGGGCCTATTGAACTTTTAATTTATCACATTGACGATTTAAAACTCAATAAATCCAAAGCATCAATTGAAGAAACTGAAAAACTCCTTACGAATTAATTTTTTTCTTTAGGTTTCACTGCAACCCAAAAACCATGTCCCATGACACCATGTGTTTGCAAATGTAATACTTCAAAATGTTGAATGAGTTTTTCTAACCACCAAGAGCTTGGCTTCTGAATTAAGTGAGCGTTTCTGCCGTCTGCCAATACTTTAACTGCTGGACCCATATGCACTGAGAAGAAACCGAATTTAGTTGTAATGTTTGCTAAGTCTTGGATGACATTATCAATAAGATCGGGTTCAATATGTTCTAAAACATCGATACAGCAAACTAAATCAGCCGCCTTTGGTTCGCCATATTCAGGAAATGCTGGATCATAAGGCTGATAAACTTGTAGGTTAATTCCGAGCTCAGTTAAACCTTTTAATAAATTCTTTTTTCCAGCGCCATAGTCACTCAGCGATTCAACATTGAGATCTTTAATAATATTCGCAACAATCGGTGCGAACTGAAGTGATGCAACACCATAATTTGGATTCTGATGTAATTCTTGTTGTAACTTTCTGTATTCTTCAGTAATAACTTTCATTCGCAATCCAAATTTAAAGTGATTTATTTTCTTGAAGCCATCGCGCCACTTCCATGGCGTAATAACTTAAGATCCCATCAGCGCCTGCGCGTTTAAAAGCTAGAAGAGATTCCATCACAATCGCTTTTTCATCTAACCAACCATTGTCTGAGGCGGCTTTAAGCATCGCATATTCACCACTCACTTGATACGCATAAGTGGGCACACCAAAAGCGGTTTTCACACGATAGACAATATCAAGGTATGGCATGCCAGGTTTTACCATGACCATGTCTGCACCTTCATTAATATCGAGTTCAACTTCAGTCAAAGCTTCATCGGTATTGGCTGGATCCATTTGATAACTATTTTTGTCACATCCACCTAAATTTTTGGCTGAACCCACCGCATCTCTAAATGGGCCATAAAATGAAGAAGCATATTTAGCTGAGTAAGCTAAAATTTTTGTATGCACAAACCCTTCTTCTTCTAAAGCTTTGCGAATTTTTCCAATGCGTCCATCCATCATGTCAGAGGGAGCTACAATATCAGCACCTGCTTTGGCATGACTTAAAGCCTGTTTGATTAAAACGTCTACCGTTTCATCATTCAACACATAGCCTGATGCATCAATCAAACCATCTTGGCCATGACTCGTATAGGGATCGAGCGCCACATCTGTAATCACTCCAAGATCGGGCACATGTTGTTTGAGTAAAGTCACCACTCTTGGAATAAGTCCTTCTGAGTTATAAGCTTCTTTTGCATCTTCTGCCTTTAATGTCGCATCTATCACTGGAAATAATGCAATCGCTGGAATACCTAATTTAAAACATTCTTTTGCAGTCTCTATAATGAGATCGACACTTTGACGTTTAATACCTGGCATGGATGGAATCGCTTCTTCTTTTTGGTGACCTTCCATGACAAAGACTGGATAAATGAGATCGTCCG
>Ga0194123_10003231_pt1 | contig 19879 bp, 21 predicted proteins | sample TA2MahsurfametaG_5_FD_155479 | JGI IMG/M metagenome (GOLD analysis project Ga0194123, IMG submission 155479) | Freshwater microbial communities from Lake Tanganyika, Tanzania - TA2015023 Mahale A surface | ecosystem: Environmental > Aquatic > Freshwater > Lake | place: Tanzania: Lake Tanganyika... | reverse complement strand
TCTTATAAGAGAAAAGCAGGAACTGCACGAACAAGTCATTATAGGCCTCTTACTATTCATTGTTATTATATTATAATATTTTATCTTTAAGCCGTTTTGTCTCATTTTAAATCTTCGGCGGTGTAAATTCTACTTATAACTGATCACAACTTTGGAGAACGATTGTCCATATGTATCTTGAGTGATTTCAAATGTCTTTGACCACAAATAGCCCTCATTGGTAGCTTCCATTTTCAAATTGGGGGGTATTTTCTTTTCCGTATTGAAGTAATACATCGCATTACACCAGTCATATGCTTTTTGGTGTGATGTACATTCATGTGTTCCAACTGGAAGATACTGAACATGTCCTTCATAGTTTATGATCTTCACCATATCACGAACATCAGATTTTGGTCTGATGATGTAAGACTTCATATAATCATTGAATGCAAATACTCTCAAATCCTGGACATGTCCAGACACCACTGCACTGTAACCGGTAAAGTTAACATGTTCAAACATCTTCACTTCATAATCATCAGAAAGGATCAGTGAGCTGACTGAACTTGGTTCAAACTTTTGCGTAACAAATGTACCTTGGAATTCAGTAATTACTGTTTTGGCACCTTCATACTTAATATCTCCAAAAAGCTCCAGAACTGGAGTCTTTCCTTTGACAAGTTTGCCGTAAATTTGAGGTCGGTCCCATGGCTTGAAGTATACATTGGTCTCATTTTTGGAAATGACACGAAGTAGTTTTGAATCTGCTTGTGAATATATCTCTATCTGATAATCTGGATGGAGCTTGATCGACTTGAAGTAATTAATTTTGAACTCTTTCTGGCTGAAATCCTGCGAAAAACCTTGGAATTCGGTATTGTCAAAAAGAGACACCAAAGAGTTCTCATCACGGTGATAGGATGGAATAATTTTGACAGAAATAGTCCGGTCATTAAATCCTTTATCAACCAAGTTCGAAACACTCTCAGTTATGAACACATATTCGCTGTCAAAATGATCACGACCAAATAACAGTACATTTACTCCCGATGGAACTTTGACTGATGAAATGCTTCTGGGACGCAATTTGATTGCATCAGCAGAATACTCTCCAATTGGTAAGGAAACATGGAACCCTTTGTAGTCAATGTCTGAATAAAATATAACATGATCATTTGGAATAACAGCTTTCGGTCTGATGTCAAACTTTGCAGCACCTTCAAAGTTGATGAAACTCAAACTGGTTGTTGTTCCAAGAAAATTGTTGTTCTTGTCGTAAATGACAAACTCGTAAGAATCTGACATCGGTATCATGTGATCAAGAGAAGACTTGAACTTATTGCAATCGGCATGTGCCTGGTTAAGTTTTTGTTCAACTCGATGAATTTTAGAATTAGCATTTCCGAGGGCTTTTTGAAGTTCAGATCGACTGCGAGCATCACAAGATGCAATAAAAGATGCAATAAGCATCAATGAAAGAAAAAGAATAGAAACAGTATGCATGGTTAAAATTTAATAAAATCTAAGCAATCGTTAAAAATTAAAAATTTCAATTTTTTGTAATAAAATAATTTTATCTACAAAAATTTGCTAAAAAATAAAAAAAATTTCGCGTGTCAAAGTGGATTCCACTTTCCACTTTTTATAAATCATTTAAGGAGTGAATATCTATATATGTATATCCACTTTTTTATATAGATGAATCATGTATGCAATATATGTAATAAGGTATATAAAACATCTAAAAGTCTATGGAACCACAATCATAAATACCATGTTGTCAATTGTTGTCAAAATGTTGTCATTGGTTGTCAAAATGTTGTCAATGAAACAGTTAAAGATTTCAAATGTAAATATTGTAAAAAAGTGTTAGCTGATCGTCATTCAAAAAGTAGACATGAAAAAAAATGTAAAGAAAAAACAGAGTATAATCAAAATGAAATTGAAATAATAAAAAAAGAAATAGAAAATCTAAAAAAAAAATCTTTTGGAAATACAACAATAAACAAAATAAAAAATATAACAAATAATGGAATTATTAATTTTTCTATGAATAAAACAGGTTTTGAGTCATTAGAAATATTATCTGGTAAAGAAATTGAATATATTCTTAATCAAGAAATGAATAGTATCATATCATTAATTGAATTTTTAAATTTTAATGAGGCGCATCCAGAAAATCATACTTTTTGTACTACAGCATTAAATGATAAATATGTCAATACTATGAATACTGAAACATTTGCTATAGAAAAACAACGAAAAACAGATTTTTATGATAATTTAATTCATAGAGGAATTAATAATATGAAATTATTATTTGAAAGATTAAAAATTATGAAAATTAAAAAAATATCCAACTATGAAGATAAAATTAAACAATTAATTGATTTTTTAGTTGTAAATAAAAAGGGTAAGAAAGCTTGTGTTGAATTAATTAATGTTCTTTCATTTAATAAAAGACATATAACACAATCAACATGGTTAGATATAATTCAAGGTATAACACCAGTTAAATCTGAAATAATAAATAGTAATGAAGATGTAAATACAATAAATAGTAAATTTTTATTGAAACATGACTCTGATTCTGATGAAGATTCTGATGATGAGATCATTTATCCTAAAATTGATTATAAGGGTCAAACATATTTATTAGACGGTTGTGAATTATTTACTATTTCTTCTAATGGTAAAAAATTAAATCTATTTGGAACATTTATAAATGGAAGAGTAAAAAAGAATAAAGAATTTGATTTATAAATTAATTTTCACAAGTACTAATATAGTCTTTGAATGTTTCTCTACGTCTTATAGGTAAAAAAGTGTTTTTATCAATAGCAATTTCAGGAGCTCTTAATTTACCATTATATTGAAATCCCATTGAATGAGCATGAGCTCCAGTATCCCAAATAATAAAAATATCTCCTGGTTCAGCAACAGGTATTAATCTATCTTTAGCAAACCAATCATTATTTTCACACAATGTACCAACTACATTAGCTGGTTTAGATATAGAATTGCTTTTTTGAAAAACAGAAATATGATGATAACTATTGTACATACCTGGTCTCATTAAATTAGACATACAAGCATCTAAACCATAAAAAGTTTTATCATATAATTTTTTTACAACATTACATTTTGCTAACAAATATCCATATGGACCAGTTATAAATCTACCATTCTCCATATAAATAGTAGGAGTAATCAAATTATAATTAGATGAATTAAATTCAACCCTTTCAGAAATATTTTTAACTAGTAATTTCAAGTTTATTGTTTCACCAGTTTTATAATCAATACCAATACCTCCACCAAGATTAATATATTTAATATCAAATCCAGATATTTTAATAAGATTTAATAATTCAAATATTTTATCAATTAATTCAGACCAATAGTTAATATCAGTTACATTAGAACCAGTCATAACATGAATACCAAATTTTTTAGTGCCTAGTAAAGAACTTTTTTTAATACCATTAATAATGGAATCAGAATCCATACCAAATTTTGCATCAGGACCTCCTAAAACATTAGAAACAGTTTCTGAATTTGTTTTACCAATTCCAGGATTATATCTAAAAAATAATTTTTCTGGCATCTTATTGTAGATTGAATATAAATTATTAACTAAACAAGAATCATCCAAATTAATTATAACTCCTAAATCTAGAGCTAATTTTAAATCTTTGTCTGAAGTAAAATTAGATGTGAACATAACTCTATCACCAGTAATGCCAATTTTCTTTGCTAATAATAATTCTGTTTCAGATGAACAATCAAGCCCCATACCTAAATCAGTTAATATTTTTAATATATATGGATTTGGTAGAGCTTTAACAGCAAAAAATTGTTTAAATCCTGGTAAATAATTAGAAAATATTTCTAGGAAATTAGTTGCGTTTTCTTTCATAGAATTAATATCATATATTTGAAGTGGAGTATCATATATTTTAATTAATCTTTCAATTAATAAATTACTAAATGGAAAGTATCTTTCAACTGACATTAATAATAAAATATAATATAAAAAAAATAAATAAATCAATTTTTCTTATAATATATTGAATTATTAGAAGATTTAAGTTAATGAAAAAATAATATATTTTTATTTTCTATTTTATTGTTTATTATATTTCATTACACCTTTTTCATGTAAAAATGGGACAGTATATACTTTTATTTTTACAGTTACTAAAAATGTAATTGCACTATAATTGGTTTGCATCTACTTGACAGCTTAATTTTGAGCAGTAAAATGAATTTATATTTTAACTACTATTAAAAGCAAGTCATTTTCGCTTTGATAGCTTAGGTTTTCAGTAAGAATTAATGAAAATATATTAACCGTATGTAATAGATCTTTATATATTTTTATTTACTATCCCATTTTTAAGTAAAAAAGGTGTAATACTAGTGTATATCATATTTGTTCCGAAATAAATGACAAATTGTCAAAAGATATTAATGCTACTATTATCTTTTTTTACTGAAAATGTGACAGTAAATAAAGTAGTAATTAGACCCTTGGAATTTAATCCTTTTTAACAGGCATGCACCTACGTGACAGCTTAATTATGAACGGTTAAATGCTTTTATATTTTATACTACTATAATAGCCGTATAATTTCGCTTTAAGAGCTTAGAATTTTAATAAGAGTTAATAGGAAATATAGTTAATAAAGCATATGTAAAAGCTATTAGAAATTTAGATGATTTATCAAAAAATTACAAAATAAAGGTTTAAGAATACCTGGCAATAATAGTTGATGGATAAATTAGCATCATTAAATAATAAATATCTAAAAAAAATAGATCATATTTCTAATTTTAAATTCTTGTTGGTTATTTTATTTCAAAAACATGATAAAACAAAAAACACTATAGTTAAAACCTATAATATAGATAACATATAAGTTGTTTTTTGATAATTTGAAAATAAAATTTTATAAAAAATTAAATAAATTAAATTTAATTAAATAATGTAATTTTTTTTTATAAATGAAAGTATATGATATTTTTACAAGATTTGATTTTTGGTAAATATAATATAATTTTATTTATTATTGTATTTATCATGATATTTCATCAATCGAATTGTTTATCATATATATTAAAAAAAAGAAAAAAAATAAATAAAGAATTAATGACTGATTTAGAAAATGAATATAATAATGCCGTAAAAAAATTATATAAAATAGATGTTGAAAGTTTAAGAAATTTTTCAAATATATGTGGAAAAATATATAATGGAAAATCATTAGTAATTCCTGGGGATCTAACTGTTTCACAGTCATTTAATTATTTACCAAAAGGAACTATTGTAGCTTACAATCAAACTACTGCACCACAAGGTTGGGCTATATGTAATGGTCAAAATGGAACACCTGATTTAAGAAATAGATTTATACTTGGTTCTGGATATAGAAAATTATATACTATAGGTGGTGCTGAAACTGTAAAACTTGATGTTGACGAAATTCCTTCGCATAATCATGATATGGATAATAAAAAACATAGTCATAAGCTTGATTCAGATTGGAAAGTTTGGCCTCCAGGTACATATTTACGTGGGGTTAGAAAAGGGGGGATAACAATTGGTGATAGAGCTTCTGGAAATATTTTATCTCTTACTCATTTTTTTACAGATGAGAATGAAAATCATGAACATGAAATTGAAAATACCGGTGGTGATTTAGCACATGAAAATATGCCACCCTTCTATGTCTTAACATATATTATGAAACTACCATCCAGTTTAGAGCCAAAAATGGAAACTATAGTTACAATATCTGAAAATCGACAAAAGGTAAAACCTGCACCTGCACCTGCACCTGCACCTGCACCTGCACCTGCTGCTCCTGCACCTGCACCTGCACCTGCTCCTGTTCGTGTAAGACCAAGACCTTCTCCTACACCAAGACCTGCTCCTGCACCAAGACCTGCTCCTGCACCAAGACCTCCACCTAGAAGGAGAAGGAGAAGATAAAATATAAATTAAATTATTTGAAATAATTAATATATAGTATTGTATATATATGGATTTTTTAAAAAATATAAATTTTTGTAAATATAATTTAATTTTTTTTATTATATTATTATTTTTAATATTTTATCAATATATGTGTATTAATTCTATATCTAAGAATATTAATAATAAAGAATTAATATCAGAAAGCTTAGTTGATGTTAATATGAATGAAACCATAAATAAAAAAAGCATTGTTGATAAAATTAATCAAACCATAAATAAAATTTATAAAGCAGATATTGAATCTATAAGAAATTTATCAAATATATCAGATAAATTACAAAAAGGAGTATTTACAGTTCAAGGTGATTTATCTGTCTTAGGTTCATTTAATTATTTACCAAAAGGAACAATTGTAGCTTATGCTTATCCTACTGCCCCACAAGGATGGGCTATATGTAATGGTCAGAATGGAACACCAAATTTAACTAATAGATTTATTTATGGAGCTGGAAATAGAAAAATTAATGACACAGGTGGTATAGAAATGGTAACTCTTAATCTTGATCAAATACCTTCTCATAAACATGGTATGAAAAGTGCTGGCAAACATAAACATAAGATTAATTCAGATTGGAAAGTTTGGCCTCCTGGTACTTATAATACTCATTGCGCCGGTGGTAGTATAACAACTGGTGATAGAGCTTCTCAAAGTTTTAAGAGGTTGAGTGATATTTCCACATTTGAGGATGGAGAACATAAGCATAGTATTATTAATACTGGTGGAAGTCAAGCGCATGAGAATATGCCCCCTTTCTATGTTCTAACTTATATTATGAAACTATAATTTTAAACATTCTAATAATTATATAAATTTATTATTAGAAGATTTTAATTAAAAATCAGGTAAATCAGTAAAAATTTGTTGATCAGTTGGATTTTTTGAAAACCAAGATAATTCGTTTGTTTTAGAACTAAAATTATTTGAATTAATGAATGGTTTAGCTATTTCATTTAAATTTTTACATTCCTTAACAGGTGTTATGATAGTAACTTCTGTAATAGTATCATTATTATTTAAAGTTTTAATTAATTTGAAGTTTAATATAAATCCTAAAATAGAACTAACAAGTAAAGGTAATTTATATTTTTCAATAAATGTAGTTCTAACTCTTTTTGTCTTTTTATCATCTTTTTGTTGAAACCAATATATAATAATAAAAACAATACTAATAATTAGAAATTGTTTAAATTTTTTATTCATTAAAATATTAAAGAAAATAATTATAGATTATATATTTTTCAATAATAAAAAATATCTATGTTATGATATAATGACTAATCTTATTCAAACAAATATTAATAAGTTACAAAAAATAACAAAATATATATTAATGGGTTTAATTATAGTTGTTGCTATGAAATATATACCAGATAACAAAATTAATAATAAAGAAATAATAATGATTGGAGCTACTAGTTCAATTTTTTATGCAATATTAGATATGATATCACCTGCTATTAAAATATCAAATGAAAACGCTGAAAACGCTAAAACTGTAAATAGTTGCTAAAAAATTGTTGTTTTTCTTTAAATTGTTTATTATCTTTAAATTGTTTATTATCTTTTTTATTATCTTTTTTTGGACTAACTAATGAATTTGAAAAAATTTCCTGGTATTTATTATCATTATCTTCTTGTGAATAATTTAAACTAGTTTCTAAATCTGAATCAGTAGCTAGATCTTTTTCCAAAATTTTTTTAACTTTATCATCAAATGTTTCAGTTTTTTTAGATTCAATAGGTTTATCTAAATTTATTTTAATTTCAGAATTATTAGCATTTGATGATGTAGTTGATTTTTTAATAATTGATTTTTTTCTTGTATCACTAGAATCAGACATAATAGAATTCATAGAAGAAGTTTCAGAATCTTTATTTTGATTAATAATACCTAATATTTTAGATCCAATTGTTTTTTCTTCTGAATTAGTTTTTTGTACTAATTTATCTGAATTAATTTTAGATACTTCTGATAATTTTTGTCTTGGTGTATCAGTAGAATTACCAATATTTAATCCTTGTGAATTAAATTCTAATTCTAAATTAGATTTATTAGGTGGTAATAAATTATCTGAATCTAAATCTTTTTTAATTAATTTACTAAGATTACGTTCTTCAGCATCAGACATAGCTTTTTCAAATTGATCATTTACTAAATTATTATCAATATCTTCTCCTAAATAATATTGTAATATATGTTTAACAGGTAATAATTTTCTTAAAGATTCTTTAATACAATCTTTTATTAAAATCATACAATCCCTTTGATTACGTTTAATTTCAATTGGAGGAAATTGATGATATAATAGATATGGATTATTCCATAATTCTCGAGCGCACTCAATATAAATACGATGTATAAAATCAACAGTTTTAATATTTTGATAATATGATGAATCTAATTTATTTTGAACTCTTAATGTAGGATTATACATTAAAACAATTAAATTAGCCTTTAAAGTAGCTTTAATTAAATCATTTAACCATCCATAACTATGAGATGAATTAATGATTCTATTAGTTTCTTTTTCAATAATAGCAGTATTCCATTTTGGAATTCTTTTTAAACATGACTGAAAAATTTTTAATAATTCATTTTCTTTTCCTTCAGCAATTAAAACTGCTTCTTTATAAATAGATTGTAATCCCTCAAAAATTAATGGAGTTAATATATTTGATAAATGTATCGTATATTCATTTTTTGTTTCTACTAAAAAATTTGACATTATATAATAAATATTAGATTATTTTTATTATAAAATTACGTTTAATATTAAATAATTGACTTAGATTTAACTAAAATAAATAAAAACATTCCATAGAAATTTTTTGCAAAGATATCTAAAATATTATAACTTGTATTTTTAATATTAAAATCAAAAACAGCAGCTACACCATATAATGACCAAATAATAAACATTGGCCAATATAATTTTAATCCTTGATATGTTTTTACGGCATAATTAGAATAAAGCATTTTGAAAACATATGCAAAGAAAATAAACCCTATTGGTGTAGTATATTTAATATTTATTACATTTATTTCACCAAGATAACCAAATAATAACATCATCCAGTTAGCAACTAAAATTTTTAAAATATTATTTTTTTCAGATTTAAGTAAATCAAATAATTCTATTGTTTTATTTTTTTCTTTTTCCTCAATATATTTTAAATAAATAATTGTTGATAATAACATAGTTGGTGTAGTAATAGCCCAATCAAAATATCTAATCGAAGTAATATTATTTGGTAATATTTTATTATGAATGCTATAAACAAGATATAAATAAAAAATAAATTCTATTAATTGTACCAATGTTTCTAATTTGAGAGCTGATTTTAAGATTTCATCTTTTTTATCTAGTTTATAACTTAAACCTTTAATACCAAAAATACCAGTAATTAATTGTATAAATAATGATGAATATGATGTTAAATTTAATAAATTCATTAAATTACTTTATAAAAAATTTAATAAATTTATTTACACATATTATTTCCTGAATTTCCTCCGCGATTAGATAAATAGTTAAAATCATCTTTAGTAACACATAAACAACCACTACCTTCACCATAATTGCAAGTTAAATTTGTTCCAATGTAATTTTTTAATTTATCTTTTGGAATTTTTCCAGATTTAGCATCATGAGGAACAGGCCATTGACTATGATTACAGCATTGTTTTGAACACATATTTTGATCTAATTTACGAATAACATTAGAACTGTTTACAAATTCTTCTTCAAATTTATTGAAATCTTTTTCTTGTTTATATTGAAAAGAAGGTAAAACAAATAAATAAAATAAAACTGTACCTAATAATACTGTAGCAAGAATTAAATTACTATTAATTTTTTTTTGATATTGCATTATATATATATATTAGATTTTAAATATTTTTTTATTATTTTCTAAAGTATTAATAATGAAATTACTACATAAAATAAAACTATTTAATAAAAAAAAAAATAAGGAAATTACAAAATTATTGAGTTCAAGTAAAAAATATAAAATAGATTTTTTAAAAAATAATAAAAATAAAATGGGTATTTATGATAATAATAAACTAGTTGTTGTTGGAGATTATAATTTTTATGGTATTTATCAACCTTTTACCAATTTATGGATATGGGCAAGTTCAATACCCGGAGTTTCTAAAAAACATATTAATAATGTAAAAAAAATAAAAGCTTCAGATTACTTGTTTGAAGATGATTCAGATCCAAAAATATCATTTTACTATCAGTTATTAACTCAAGATGTAATTTTAATTACAAATGAAAAAATGATAACTTGGATTAATGAATTATTATTATATTTATCTAATGATTTATTTTATTTTAATCCAATAAATTCTGATCAAAATATTCAATTTATTACATTATCAAATATAAAAGAAGAATATATTTAGAGTTTAATTTGTTTATTGATTCTTTTTTTATCTTTGGATGCAAGTGTGTTAAATTCTGTAGTTTTATCAATTTTTAAACATAATTCTATTTCTTTTATTGATATATCTTTATTGTAACCATTTAATATTTTAATTAGTTCTTCCTCTTTTCCTTCTTGTATTAAGTGATTACAAATTTTATTTAACATTAAAATTTCATTATTTGATTTATTATTAATTATTTTTGATAAGTTAATAATGTTTTTTCTATTAATATTTTTAAGTGATGTTTTATTTAAATCAGAACTAAATTTAATGTCTTCTTTATTAATCTTATAATTAGATATATTTTTACATATCCAAAATGATGTATTAAGACATGTATAAAAACCATGTATATTTTGAAGATACCAATTTTGATCGGTGTATATACTTGTTTCTATATTATCACCTCTAGAAAGTGAATCAGATACTTTAACAATATTATATATTATATTTTGCCATGAATCTTTTGATTTATTTAAAATTTTTTTTAAATAGTTTTCATGTATCATTAATGGTAATAATACTTTTTCAGATTCATATAACTTGATTATAGTTTCATAATCTAAATAGTTATTTAAAATTCTTTCTGTTGAATCAAATAAACCAATATCTATATTTTTTTCTCTAGATTTTTCAATAAATTCATCCATTTTTAAATTAGTTACTCTTCCATTTAATAAGTGATAAGATAATTCTTGAAATAAATTAATTAATCTTCTGATATCATTTTGTGCAAATAAAATTAATTTATTAATAAGATTATCATTTTCCCAAATTATTTTTTCAGCAGAAGAAATATTTTTAATTAAATGTACTAATTCTTCATTAGTTGGATTAACAAATAAAATTTCTTTACAACTCTTTTTTAAATCGTTCAATAGTTTAGAATGTTGATTATTAGAAATAAATATAAGAGGAAAACTTTTTACTTTATTATTATTTTTAAAAATATCCATAATATATTTTTTTTCACTAGTTAATGTAATATTTTCAGTTTCATCAAAAATTAATGCTATTTTATTAATTTTATTATCCTTAAAATTTATTTTAGAATAAACTGAATTAACAAAATTATAATAATCATTAAAATCATCCAATATTCTATGATCTTTTATTTCATTAGGATTTATTATTCGCGGAATATAATTTAATTCATTTAATAATAATTTAATAGTTAATGTTTTACCTAATCCTTGATTTCCAGATATAATTATACCTTGGTTCTTATTATTACTTAAATTAATTAACCATTCTTTTATACTTTTAATTTGATTTACATTACCAATAATATTATTTAATGTCAATGGCTTATATTTATTTATCCATAAATCATTATTAATCATATATAAAAATATTAATATTTATTCTTTATAATGAAAATATATAATTATCATATATGGTTTAATTATTTTATAAATGTTTAAAGAATATTTGTTAATAAAAAACTTTAAAAAATATAAAATAAAAAAAAAATTTCTAATTCAATATATATATAAATGGATTCCTCTGATGTCAAAAATAGAAATCGTCCTTCTAATAGTAGTTCAGTAGATGATGAAGTACAAAAACTTTTTCGTAAAAACAATGGTAAGATTTCAACAGAAGATTTTATTAAATTAAGACAAAGATTTAATGATGAAGATTTAGTTAATAAAATTCAAACGGCTTATGTTGAAAAACATTTAAACATCACTAAAAAAGCAAAAAAATTTGCTGAACTGATTCGTGAAAAATATTCAAATAACCAATATCCTTTTCATATCTTATTAGAAAAAGCTCGTTTATTTAAGGTAAAACATGGTTTATCTGAAGATGAATTTTCTGAATTTCAACGTATTTATGAACAAGAATTAGTAGGACTAAAATCTCCCGATGTCATGGTACCTGCAACTAACATGATGAAAGTTTTAGGTTCTGTTAGTGTTGATTTTCAAGGTTTTGCATCTAAGTTAAGTGACAATGACTACAAGCACTTACAAGAAATCTTAAAATTATATGCAAGTTCAAGACCTCTTCATGCTCAAGTATTATTACAATCAATGCAATACAGCGACTGTGACTTTGAAGCTATAACCGGTGAATACAAACCTGAATTAGGTCATCGCCCTGGTGATTCTATTCATCCTGTTATTGCAGCAATGTTCATACCCAAAATTGAACAATTAGAAAGTCACTTTTTATATTCTAACATTGCAGGTATTGTCAAATCTCGTTATAATAATGAAAGGTTAAATAATCGTCCTGACTATGAATTATTCCATGCTTTAACTCAAGATCCTAACGATGTTGTTTGCGATAATCGTTCAACCATGCTTGATTTATTAAATCGTGCTCAAATTCAAAACCAATTATGGAACAATGTTTTAAGTTTACGTAACGGTCAATATTATAACACACAATTTCGTGATTTTGTTGGAATGGTAGATATGTGCAGACTTAATAAACACGACACCCCAGATTTAATTTACGGTCGTTATGATGGAACTATCTTAAAGAGATTATTATCTACTTTCTCTTTCCGCCCAACAATCGTTGCTACCACTCCAGTATACCAAGTTGTAAACATGAATCCTTATCAACAAAATGTTCGCCCTCTTGTAACAGCAGTTCCCATGATTAATTTTAGACTACCTTCATCCATCACCGATGACACAACTAGAGACCTTAATGAAGCTTTAGAACAACATCAATTTTTCTTAGAAAATGGCACCCTTGTTCCTCGTCACACATCTTTAATTTATTCTCGTGGAGTTTTATTCTTCTTTGTTGATAGACGCGCTAACGTTATTAAATTCAATGACATACAACCATTTAGCATTGCAAGAATGCCTTTAACTGTGTCTGGTTTTGAACGTATTAATGATCAAGTTGTAAACTTTGAAACATCTTTTGAAATTAGAGGTGATGTTTATCAACTTCGTTCAGTTGTATTAGCTGAAATCAACAGAAATACACAAGAAAAAAATATTGTTGTTGGATCTTCTGCTATTTTCATGATTCACCCTGACCTACAACCTAACCAACAAACAGTTAGTACAGAATTCTTTAAATATGATCCTATTTCTGTAGCAGATGCTTATCTTGATACAACTACTCAAACATTCAAAAATCGTAAACCTGTTAGCATTTTACATGGTATGGCAAATGTTGGTCCAACTGGAACTTCATTTATTGAAATGGCACAAACTCGTGGTATTGTATTTATGTATCAAAATACTAAAGTTAATGAAAATCCTGAATTACTATATTAAATATATTTATTTTATTCATTAGATTAAAATAAATTTTTTTTTTTCTAATTTATATATATGGCTACAAAAGAAGTTGGATTTGGTACTGCAAAGTTACCCATTAAAAAATTTGATATACAAGGTATGGTTGATCATTGTACTATTGCTATGATAGCTAAACGCGCAACTGGTAAATCTTTCTTGACCAGAGAAATAATGTTTCAAAAAAAAAATTTAGCTGCTGCTATTGCTATTAGTAGAACTGAAAAATTAAATGGATTTTATACTGATTTTATTCCTGATTCTTATATTTATTCTGAATATTCTAGTGATATTTTAACAAGAATATATGAAAGACAATCTAAAATGAATGAAGATAATAAAAATAGAATTAAAAATGGTAAGAAACCAAAAGATGATTCTATAATGTTAATTATGGATGATTGTATGAGTGACAAAAGATGGCTTAAAGATCCTAATATATTAGAAATGTTTTTTAATGGAAGACATCATCATTTATCATTTATATTAACAATGCAATATTCTGTAGCTATTCCACCAGAAATGAGGTCTAACTTTGATTATATTTTTTTACTAGCAGAAGACACAATTACTAATAGAAAAAAATTATATGAACATTATACAGGTATGTTTCCAACTTTTGATATATTCCAACAGGTTTTTTCAGATTTAACAGAAAATTATGGTATGATGGTTATTAATAATCGAATTCATAGTAAAAATATCACTGATAAAGTTTTTTGGTATAGAGCTAAAACAGTACCTACATTTAATGTTGGATGTAATAAATTTAAAAAATTTCATGATGAAGCATATGATTCACAGTGGAACAAACGTTTAGAAATATTTAATCCTGAAAGTTTATTTTCTAGGAAAAAAAATTCAGTACGTGTCACAGTTATTAAAAATTAATTATCACCAATAATTTTTGGACCATTTAATTGGGAATTAGAAGAACTGGTATTTTTTACTTGATTACTCAAATTATCTATTTCAATATCTAATTCTGATTTTTTTTCTTCCATCTTCTTAATTTGACTTTCTATTTCAAGAATATTCTTCTCAATACTATCTATTTCTGTTGAATCTTTAGTTTTTGTTACTTTCTTTTTCAAATCCTTGATAGTATCTTGTCTGGATTGTAAATTGTCTAAAATATTTTTTCTTACCATCTCATTTTTACGTTGTTCGTGATATAATTTAGCCTTTTCTTGATTTTCAAGATAACTTTTCATCATTTTATTTAATTCTTCATTTGCATATTCAGAATCTTTAACAGCTTGAGAATCTGGATTAGGATCAAATGGTAACCATTTACCCATTTCACCAACAAAAACATTAAATGCTGGATCAATAGCTTGTAGTTTTTTACAATGTTCACAAGCTTCTTCGTACTTTGAGAAAGCACCACGAATTTTAATACCAGATAATGTAGTCTTATTTTCCTTATCTGTTAAAAATGATAAACAGACATATTTTTGATCCCATGGTAGAATCGAATCTTCGGTTAAATAATCCACTCTTGACATTAGATTTAATATTTAATTATTCTTTAAATAAATTTATTTTACAAATATTTTTTGTGGTTTATCTTTTGCATCAAAATCTTGATAACCCATCCAAATTGATGGTTGAGAGAACATCTTTTGATATTCTTTATTAACTTTATAATCATATATAGATTGATAAGGTTTATCAATTAATTTTAATTTTTTATTTAAAATTCGTTGATTATAAGTTAAATAACCATTTTTAGATGCTTTTGTAATATATACAGTTATTAAAATAATACCAACTATAAGTATTAATAAAGATATATTATATAATATATGGTTCATAATTAACTTAATTTAGAATTTATTTTTTATTTAAATGAACTGTTGTTGGACAAAAAATATAAAATATCATTTCTAGAAACTAATATACAAAATATGACAGCAAATGTTTCACATTTGAGTCTTAATTAATTCCTTTATTTGAAGGAACTAATATACTCCCATTTTAGATATTTACATATTTTTTCCCATAGTTGATCATTTTCCATTATTTTATCAGAATCTTTATGTAATGGAAAGCATTCTAATAAATGATCTAATTCTAATAATTCACAAAATTTATGAAGTACATATGAATAAGATAAAAAATTTTTACGATCTGGATGTTTATATATTTCCCATGGATCTTGAATTTTAAAAAACATACCTATAAATAATTTTTCCATATCTCTTGTAATTTTAGGAGGTGGTAGATTATTTAACTTATTTATAATATATGCTGCATGTTCATAATAAATATTATATTCTAATTTCTTTAAAATAGCTTTCATTTTCTTTTTATCTAAAATTGATAAATCATTAATTCTCCTTTTATTTAATTCTTTAACTATATCAATAAAAACAATTTCTGGAATATCAGGGCTTTGCTTCGCCTGAAATTGATTAAGCCATTCTCTAAAATGATTTACTTTTCTATATGGTGAATAATCTTTAATTTGACGCTCTTCGTCTAGGATTATAATTTCAGAATCTCCACAACATGGACAAATATAAGCACTTTCAGACATATCAAGTATTTTTTCAATTTTACATTCAATACAGTATTTAATTCTATTAGAACCATCATCATGATTTATTCTTATACCATCAACTCTTTGACAGTATTTTTCAAATAAATTAGCTTTATTTACAGTTTTATTTTCGTCTTGATTATTTTTTTCTTTTTTAGTGAATAAAAAATCTAAAATATTTTTTGATTCTTTTACTTTTACTTCTTTAATATCACGCATTTCGTAATAATCTGAAATTAAATCTCCAGCATTATCATAATAATCCATTTCTTCATAATTATTAGATATAGATTTTAATTGCAACTCTAATAAATCTTTTTTATCTAATAAACTTGCTCGGTGTTTTATATCTTCTATAGTAAAAGAATCTCTTCTCTCATCCATAGAGGTAATTTCATTATTAATATTTATTATTTGTTGACAAATATTATTTTTATCATTTCGTGCTTGAGAGAAATATTTAACCATAATTCTATGTTTATTATCTAGAGTGTTGGATTCTTTTACATTAGACTGTTTATTTTCTTTATATTTTGAAGTTTTCTTGGTACCAGACATCCAATTATTAATTGTATATTGAAAAATTACTTTAAATAAATTATTTGATATTGTAAAATATTTTTAATTATTATAAAAAATATTTAAAAAAAAATGTTTTTTATTAAAATATTAAAAAAAATATAGAAATACTAAGATTAAAAATGTATAAATTCGTTATAATTGAAAAAAAATATTTAGAATAATTTCTATCCCTAGTTATATATCTAAATGGGTGGTGGTTTAATGCAACTCGTCGCTTATGGCGCTCAAGATGTTTACCTTTCCGGTAATCCCCAAATTACTTTTTTTAAAGTCGTTTACAGACGTCACACAAACTTCTCAGTTGAACCAATTCAACAAACCTGGAATGGTGCTGCTGATTTTGGACGTACTGTTACCTGCAACATCAACAGAAACGGTGATTTAATCACTAATATGTATGTTGCTGTTAAATTAAATGCTGCTGCTAAAGCTGCTGGTGTAAACTGGGGCTATGTTAGACGTTTAGGTCATGCTATGGTTGAATCATGCAAAGTCGAAATTGGTGGTTCTAAAATTGATGAACACTACGGTGATTGGTTAAATGTTTGGTACGAATTAACCCATAAATCCGGTCAAGAACGCGGCTATGCTAAAATGATTGGTGATATTAATGAACTCACTAACATTGATAATACCGCTCTTAAAGCCTACCAAATGTACGTTCCTTTACAATTTTGGTTTAACAGAAATAACGGTTTAGCTTTACCTTTAATTGCCTTACAATACCACGATGTTCGTGTTACTCTTAAATTCAGAGATTTCTCTGGATGTGTTAACTATGCTGGTACATCAGCTTCTAGTGCACCTTCTGGTACTGGTTTAATGAGTGATTCTTACTTATTAATTGACTACGTATACTTAGATTCTGAAGAACGTAAACGCTTTGCTCAAGCTTCTCATGAATACTTAATTGAACAATTACAATTTACTGGTTCTGAATCTTTAACTGCTGCTACTGCCAAATACAGACTTAACTTCAACCATCCCTGCAAATACTTAGTATGGGTTCCCCATCTTGAAAGACATGTTACTCGTCAAAACTGGATTGCTTGGGCTGCCGGTTCTACAACTTGGAAAGAAGCTTCTGATCGTTTTGCCAAGATTTTATATCTTGGTACTAGATTTACAGTTAATGTAACTTTACCATCTGCCGGGGCTGCAGGTACTGTCACAGTTAGGAAAACCGGTGCTGCAGCTCTTGGTGATTTAATTGAAACTGATACCATTGCAACTCCAAATGCACTAGTAACTGCTTTATTAGCAAAAGTTGAAGTTAAATTAAATATTAAAGCCGCAGCTCCTGCAAATTTAGCAAACCTTGGTGGTGATGCAAATACCGAATCTGCTCCAGTTGTAGGTACAGTTGTAGCAGGATCAACCAATAGTGATTTATTAAATGAAGTTTTAAATAATATGGTGATTGTAAGAAACGATTTAAATTTTGAAGATTTATCTAATACTGTTTCTCAATTAACAGTAGCCAATGGAGTTAATTCAGCTGTAGCTAATTTAGCATCATTAAATGTTGTAGACCACTTTAATTATGGTAATTTTGTTAATGGTTCTGATAATCCTGTTTACAGTGCCAAATTACAATTAAATGGTCATGATCGTTTCCAAGACAGAGATGGAAACTACTTTAACTATGTTCAACCCTATCAACACTTCTCTAACACTCCTGCTGATGGTGTAAACGTATACTCTTTTGCTCTCAAAGCTGAAGATCATCAACCAACTGGTACATGCAACTTCTCTCGTATCGATAATGCCACTTTACAAATTCAAGTTGGTTTATACAACAACACTTCTACAAACTACACCTCAAATTGGTTAGGAAGCTCTCAATCTTCATTTGTAAACATATATACTCAAAATTACAACGTTCTTCGTGTGATGTCTGGTATGGCAGGTACTGCATACAGCAATTAAATTATAGATGGATTTTACATCACATTCTATATATTAAATTATTTTTAGTTTAATATAAAGAAATAATATAAACACAAAATGTTGTTATCATAATAATATCGTTGAATATGTTGATTCAGATGAAAAATAGATTAACTTTCGATAATTTTACAAAATATAGAAAATAAAAAGATATATATGCTAAACGATACAGTTAAAGTAAAAAAGAAACTAAGGTTTATTTATTTAATTCTTGATTTAATGTTTGAGTTTCTTTTAATTTCTTTAGTGTAGAATTATTAGGTAAATTATCTATTTGTTCATAATTATCAATTGTATTAATAGTATAAATAACAGGATCACCGAAATAGATAAACTTTAGTTGATATCCATTAAATTTTTTATAGATATCACTAATGGATGTATTTGCGCGATTTTTATAATATTCCCATACTAATGGTTCTACTAGTCTATTTATTTTAGATATTTTAATTTGATAGATTTTCTTTACTTGTTTTCCAGTTTTAGGATCTACAATATTCTTAATAAAGATTTCATTCTTTAATTCTGGCATTATATAATTATAATAAAAATTAATTACTTATAATTTCAATATTTTATACAAAAATTGATTATTTATAACATTGATTAACATTTATTCAAACTAATGGCTAAAAATACCAATGATGGATATCGTATTGGTGCAGTAAAAGAGCGCACACAATTATATAATTCACATACTAATACTTTTATAAAACGCGATTCCAAAACCGGACAATTTATGTCAGCTTCAAAAAATGAATATAAAGGAATAACTTCTGAAAAAAAACAAACTAAATAATTAGAATTATGACTTAGAAAATTAACAATTAATATTATTAAATGGAAAAGTTAATATTTATTTATACAGATGATATTATTGATACTGATTCAACAACAAGTTCAGCAAGTGAGGATTATTTAGAAAATTATTATCTAAAATCTGATGAATTAAAAAATTCATTAATTAAACCAATATTACCAAAACCATTTATTGATCCAACAACTGGATTAGAAATTGACGATTGTTATGAATTAAGTTTATTAAGATTTATGCATTTAATATTTGGAT